>Ga0126342_10010116_pt1 | contig 16872 bp, 13 predicted proteins | sample Cyp1metagenome_FD_92528 | JGI IMG/M metagenome (GOLD analysis project Ga0126342, IMG submission 92528) | Coral microbial communities from Lord Howe Island, Old Settlement Bay, Australia - Cyphastrea 1 metagenome | ecosystem: Host-associated > Invertebrates > Cnidaria > Coral ... | reverse complement strand
TATATATATATGTACATATGTATATGTATATATGGGCTCGTTTAAATGGGTCAGGATACCCTATAATTGTTTTTCGAGGGAAAACAACAACAAACCATGGGTGATATGGTCGGGGTTCGAGAATGTTCGAGACAACGCCGTTTGGTCGAATGTTTTAGATTGTTTAATAGCAACCCAAAATGAACGATACCCTCTGGTTATGACTAACAGTTCGCCATGGAAAGATCCACCATTTTTAATAGGTAAACCATCTATTTCTATGGGCCATTTTCCATGGCTATGTTAAATAACCAGAGGGTACATTAAAAAAAAAGATAGTTGGGACAAGTGGTAAACATTCCATCCAGGAATCCATCTACCCATCTAGCTGGGGATCTTAGATGGGCCCCTGCCAAAAATCTAAATGAATATAGCCTGGTAACCGATCACCATGGATGATGTGGTTGAGCTGGAAAGGGTATCTTGGACTTAAGATTACTACATGGCAGTGTGTCAAAACCTTGTACCCCTTTTGTTCACATCAAAATAGCTGGGATTTATGGATGTTCATCCCACTAAAAATGGTATTAATAGGTATTGATCCATACCCACATACAGCAAACCCAGTTTTTGAACAACTTGTTACTTACTATTTGAGGGTGCATCGCAGTTTGTGAATGGACATCTACCCTGTATCCCCAGGTTGCTAGTGGACCTGGTCCAATTCCTTGGAATATCAATATATATATATACACAGCTTTTCAAAACATAGCATCTCTCAGCCTCTCGTAGCCTTTTTGATGACAACCAGAATCACAAAAATGCAACCCATGTTTGATCACTAGTCTTTGCTGGTCGAAGTCACAGTGTTCTGAATCATACCATCTGGTTATTTAGCATAGCCATGGAAAATCCTCATAAATGGAGGTTTTAATGGGAAAATCATCAAGAAATGGGCCATATACCATGGCTATGTTAGTCATAATCAGATGGTACAAAAAGCATGTAAACTAATCCTCCTGTAAGCCACACATAGATGTGGAAGTCCCACCATAAAGTAGATCATGTTCCGAACGCTGAAACCCCATGGGAAGCGACAACACATACCTATGTTTGCCCTGTTGGGTAACTACTTGGATTTGCTTCAGAAAGACATCGACTCCCAACAAAAAACTCGTCCCACATCGTCCCACTTTAGATTCCCTCAGTATTATGTCCCATATCCCATGACGGATCCATGGTGCTGGTATATTAATGCTAACATGACTGGGGTATATTGATGGGATCCATGGCACACCATATATGGCAGCACCATGGATTACATGGATCCGTCATGGGTATTGGGAAAATGGCAACAAATCACTGATCTTTCAACGAAACCATGAACAAAAATCATGGAAAATCCACCATTGAAACTTCCGCCTCCGAGACCGTGAGTGAACGACCACCTCCAAGCGTTGCGGACGGGAGGAAGTCGTCACCAACCGTGGGGAAGTCACGGTGTTGAGATGGAACCGTCGCATAGGAAAAACCGAAAAGGACAAATCACAAATCCATAGGACATGGATCAATTGGCATCCTGATCTACCGTGGTTTTCCGAATTTTACCCTCTGGTAATTTAACATAGCTATTGAAAATGGTCATAGAAATAGTGAGTTTTCCCATTCATAGCATGGTGATTTCCAATAGTTACGTAAACGTTTACCAGGCCGGGTATATGTTTGATCTTGTTCGTTGGAACATCATGGAACATCATGCTGAACATCGACGTTCCGTTCTGGGGTCCAAGGGGACCAAGGTTATGGCAGCCATGGATTTCAAGTTATTTTCGCTGTCATGGGTCAGAGTCAAAACCCTGGTACCCGGTACCCTATATGGTAATTAATATACCATCCCTATAATTAAGGAATAATGGTATCAATATTCCCATATTGATCCCTATAATTAATATACCATCCCATTATAATATTTATTTATATGGTATAATTCTCTCAAATATGGGAATAATTAATTGGTTTTGATCCCCATTTATCACCCAAGTCAAAGATGTGTGTCTCTTGGATCTTAAAAACACTAGGGGCGGTCACGTCACAGTGCACTTGTTTTTTTGCATCTTTGCCTTGTTTCCGTCCTCGTTTAACAAGGGATGGAAGCGGAAAAATGCAAACCCACTAGGCGCTTGTTCTAACAGCTATATGCCACCATTTCCTGCCACAATTTAACAATCCCGTCACAAATCCAAGAGTTTTCTCCCCTCTATGTCCTACCATCATATACCCTTCATAAGTATCATCACATATTCTTTTTACATGTGGGTAAAACATGGTAAGACAATTTCATACACCATCCCCCAAATCAACATTTTTATAGGTGGTATAAACCCTTCCAAAAAGGGTGGTTTATGACATTGTTTTACCCACATTAGTGACGAAATCATGGGACAATTGGGACAATTCCTCCATATAAATAGTGTATTTTCCTATATGTTCCCATGATTTCCCAGATTCATGGCATTGTTTTGCTGGTTGGTGGTATACCTACCCCTCTGAAAAATATGAGTTCGTCAGTTGGGATGATGAAATTCCCAATTATATAATATGGACAGTCATTCAAAATTCCATGGTTCCAGTCACCACCAACCAGTTTGCCATGTTTTACCCACATTATACCCTCTCGTAAACTAACATAACTATGGAAAATCACCAATTTTAATGGGAAAATCAACTGTAAATGACCATTTTCAATAGCTTTTTGTATGTTTACCCACATTATATGCTTGTTTTTTTCCCACGGGAAAATTCCTCCGATCTTCACCCCAAAACCGACGGACTGAACGAACCAACGAACCGCCTTCCAGACGGCGTTGGATGGAGCGGGCGGTCCAATCGTCGTGCAAGAAGTCCGGGCCCTGGTGAGCCAAATAATGGTGAAATAATGGTTAAATGGTGAAATAATAGTGAAATGGTAGTGAAATAATAGTGAAATGGTGTTAATGGTGGTGAAATAATGGTGAAATGGTGATTAATCCCTTCCCCCGTTCATGTTGAAATACCAGAAACTGAAACCATCTGGTTTACTAAGGGAATTATAATCTTTACATAGATTTACATCAATTTGGGACCATAGAATGAGGGTGTTGAATATGAAAAAGGGATCACTATCGAAGGGAAATCTGAAGTGGCAACCGCAGTTCATGCGGTATTGTTGGGGGTATCCTGAGATGGGCGTGTCTGAAAATAAGGGAATATCATAGAATATCCCCAATTATAGCCATTTAATGACCATAACCATTGGGATATTCATGGATATTCATGGATATTCATGGATATTCATGGATATTCCCCTATTGACCTATGAATATTCCATTTAATAGGGAACATGTTCATTAATCTTAACCATTGGGTTTAGGGCTACTTCAGACAAACCCAGATTTACAACAAACAATTTATCCAGCAAGACGACGATGTTCACTAACGCATGGAGATAGACTTTGATCATATAGCAACCATTGGACAAAGTGAACATTCAAATATGGCATATGGGTGTGTCTGAAAATTGGGTTATACCTTAAGTTATATTGTTTTACATCCCACTTAATGTTCCCATTATATTATGTGCCCATTATGACAAGTCCCTCTTAATATGTTCTTTACCTTTATATCCTCATGAGTTTCTTATGACCTGGATCATAAACATGGCTGATCCCATGATATTCCGGATAAATCAGCCCAATGGCCGATGGGAGCCCCAACCCGAAGATGGGAAGGTTCAGGTCCCTAGCAGGTGCAAACTAACTATTTCGGACTTATGGTAGATCTATCGAACGAGTTCATGGGCTTACAAACCAACTAACTATAGCTGCAAAACACCAGCCTGTACTTGGTGGCTCATCCCTCACTTGATTTCAGTAGCTTATAACCCTAGTTATAAGCCTAATCTAGCGGAGTAACCCTACACTAGTCCCAGTTATAACCAGGTTGTTTAATGATTTGTTTACCTACAAGGTGGTGCCCCCAGTTATAAATTGGTTATAAACCCATTAACTCTAGATATATCACCTATAAGAACCACAGTGAAATTGGAGTTATGAACCACCAACTGAACGCAGGACTCTCCAGGGAGTCTCCACCTGCTTCAACCACTGGATGACATCGTCCATGGTCAGAATTGCACGCTGATCCTGTGGACGACGGACCGCTTTGTGGCTGGGTCATAAAGGTCGTAAAGGTCTTCAAGAACACGAAAAACCTCCATGGTTTTTATTTTCTTAAGTGTAACATGTTTCAAGAATGGTCAAACCGCTAAACCATGAAAACAATCGAATCTCATTTCCGCCAGCAGCTCCAATCAGCCATCCATCAATCCGCTAGTCAATCTCCCAAGTTTGCTGGTTGAACTTACCATCTGCTTGGTGGTTTCAACCCAACCCCTCCGAAAAATGTGAGTCAGTTGGGATCATGACATTCCCAATGGAAAGTCATAATCCATTCCATGGTTCCAGTCACCACCAACCAGATATAGTGTTATTCCAATTATTCACCATTATTAACCATAGATTAACCATAGATTAACCAGGAAAATTCCATGGTTCCAGTCACCACCAACCAGCTATGATTCACCCTATGATTTTGATGGTCAATCGCCCATGGATTTCGCCCATGACGACCTGTGCGTCAAAAACGTGGCACCTCTTTGGCCATCTGTCGCGCCAAGGACGACATGCCCGACCTAAGGTGATGTGAGCATTGGAAGTCAACCCAACTTATATAATAGCTATATTATATATATATAGTTATATATATATATATGGGTTTCCTGAAATGGGGGGTACCCCCAAATCATCTATTTTTTGTTGGGATTCTCCAGCAAATAGGCCAATGGCCTAGGGCCATCCATTTTGGGGTACCCCAATTATGGAAAACCCTCAGATATGTATCCCATTGTCATTGTATCCCCATAATCATCATGAATCAACAGAGCTGTAGCAGCCACTCAGCAGTCCCGGGTTGGCGCACTTTGGAGGTCCCACCAACACTGCATTGACCTCGAACTGAACAAGGCAAAAAACGACGCGGGGGGCAAGGAATCTGCGGTTGAACTCCGTTCTTTTCACTACCCTCAGATATACCATCTGGAACATGATCTACTTTATGGTGGGACTTCCACATCTATGTTGGCTTACAGGAGGGTTAGTTTACATGCTTTTTGTACCATCTGGTTATTTGTGACATAGCCATGGTATAGATGGCCCATAGAAATAGAATGAAATAGATGATTTTCCCAGCTAGAAACCTCCATTTATTTACGGGATTTTCCATGGCTATGTTAAATAACCAGATGGTAACGGGAATATGGGGGGAATATGCTACGAATATCATCTGGTTGGTGGTTTCAACCAACCCCTCTGAAAAATAATGGAGTCAATTGGGATCATGACATTCCCAATGGGGAAATAAAATTCATGTTCCAAACCACCAACCAGTCATCATTTACAATGGGATATGATATACATCTATACCCTCTGGTAATCTCACAGTTTGCGAAGCGGTAAATCAACAGTTCTAAAACACTATGCTAAAACGGTGAACTACTATATATTAAGAAAACACGTTGCATATCATTCCATAGCTATGTTTGAAACCGGTATACATAGTTGTTCGTATTTGATGACTGGAACATTTGTGCACATCAGTATGTTTTTCAATCTGCAGGGAGTGCCTGCTTGAGTGGCGATCACTTTTCCCTACATATCTGAAAAATTAACATACCCCATATGCTCCATGTATGGTATATTTACCTACATGACTGGGTCATGTTTGGGGTAAATGTTGGGATTCATATTCCAGCGCACTATGGTTCACATATGGGTACCATAACCCCCCGGATACCCTCTGGTAATTTAACAGTTTGCTATTGAAAATGGCCATTAATAGTGAGTTATCCCATTAAAAATTGTGATTTTCAATGGGTAAATCCACTATAAATGGCCATTTTCAATAGCTATGTTAGTTTACCAGAGGGTACCATAACCCCCCCGGGTTTAAACAGATCCGATACATTCGAAACCAGGGGCGGCTGCCAGCGATTCGAAGCTTCCATTGGGATTCCACCATGGTTTTTTTAAACTTCAACGGCTTGCGTTGCAGCTTTTGTTTAAAAAAACGTAGCAAAAGCAAGCATAATTATGGATAAATCATAAAGGTAGATCCATTCATTATGGCTATTCAATATTATTCAATGTTATTCAATGTGATTTCTGAATTATGACATTAACTGGTTGGTGGTGCAATGTGCCCATCCTGAAAAATATGAAAGTCAAATGGGATGATGACATCCCCAATTAATATGGAAAAATAAAATGTTCCAAGCCACCAATCTCAAAAAAAAAAACAATCTTGACAATCCAATGAACCAGAATCTATACCTAAGAATTCTTGGGCCTCATATCAATGATCTTAGTTTCTGTCATACACCACCGTTTCCTCGGACCCTGACACGTTCGCCATCCTTCACGCGGTACGGATAGAGGGAGGAATCCATCTCCTGAAGGGGATGAATTCATGTCAGTGTGGGCGTTTGTATTGCATGGTTCGGCAAAAAGTCATTACCCTCTGGTAACCTAACATAACTATGGAAAATCACAATTTTCAATGGGAAAATCCACTATAAATGGTAATGTTCAATAGCTATGTTAAATTACCAGAGGGTAATTATCAACCTGTCTGAATTCCTCAAGATGTCGATTCATTTTTGCCCATGAAATTTGTGGGTTCCATATGCCGAAGCAAACACATGGACGAATACTTCCCACAGCAATTCAACATTCAGTTAATTTAATGGTTCCCAACCCCATAGGATCCATGGTGCTGGTATATATGCTAACATTTGGGGTATATTGATGGTAAATGTCACCCTATATGGCATACATAGGTCCTATGGGAACATCATCATGCTATCGTGTAGTTGGGAAACTCTTGAAGAGCATGGATAACCATAGCTCCAAACAGCTCCAAATCGCACCAGATTGACAAGTTACAGCAGTATTAACCAGTATTTCATGTAATATATCCCCCTACATCTTTACTGAACCAAAAATTAGTTTGATAGATAACATCCCAATTTCCGAGAGTTGTAAATCACTATGTGCAATGATTGTCATCTACCCTCCAGTAACATAGCTATGGAAAATCATAATTCGTAACAGGTGGATCCATGAAAATAATCGAACTAACCGGCCATGTTCCATAGCTATGTTAGTCTATCAAAGAGTATGTGTCATTGTTTTCATACGTTTCCATTGTTTTCCCATGTGTTCCTTTGTGTTTGCATGTTTTCTAATGTTTTCCAATCTTCACTAAACCAAAGGGTGTGTTCGAAAAAAGGGCTACCCCCTCCAAATGGCAATTTCATTTGGAAAATGATGATAAATCTGGCTGGAATTTAGGGTTCAAACCCAAAACAGCCCCAAAAACTCTTCCCAACCCAGGTAAATCCCATTCACCATCTTTCGCATCATCCTGTGATGTACCTTCTGGTAAACGTTTACATAACTATGGAAAATCACCATGCTATTAATGGGTAAATCGGTAAATCCACTATTTCTATGGTCATTTTCAACAGCAAACTGTTAAATTACCAGAGGGTATTTCCTATTAATTAATACCCCCATTTGGGTTGGTGAATTCCCTTTAAAGTCACCATGAAATCACCATGAATAATCAGCATTATTGTTGGTTAACCCCCATGATAATCCCCATTACCCTCTAGTAAACTAACATAGCTATGGAAAATCACCATTTTTAATGGGAAAACTCACTATAAATGGCCATTTTCAATAGCAAACTGTTAAATTACCAGAGGGTACCAGAGGGTAACTCTCCCCTTGCTACACATCGGCACTTCTTCCGCGTCGCGTCCGCGTCGCGCCTGCCGTTCGGGCCGTTCCACAATGGCCTGCAACGCCGCCAGCTCCTCGTCGGCACCTGAGAATTCGTTGCGTCGTCAGTACATAACTGGTTGGTGGTTGACACTAGCCTCAGATACAATGGAAATATGCTGGGAATATGCTAGGAATATCATCTGCTTGGTAGTTGACCTACCTCTGAAAAATGATGGAGTGAAAGTCAGTTGGGATGATGAAATTCCATGAAATTCCCAGTATATGGAAAGTCACAAAAAGTCATGTTCCCAATAAGATATCTGGTTGATGGTTTTAACCATCTTGGAAAAAAAAATAGTCAGTTGGGAAGGATTGTCCCATAATCAATTCAATGGATTGGTTGAGAAAACCTACAGGAAACTATCGTTTTTGTTCCATTTTTTGGTGGCTTAAACCAGTAAATGTTCCCTTAACCAAGCCATTGAATTAAACGTTTTAGAATCTAGAACCACTGTTAGGTAATGTAACATAACAAAACTTCCAAGGATAGTAACACAATCGTGGTTAAAGAAATAATCGTTATAGTTATAGTAGTAAATAATGTAAAATAATAGTATACATTCAAAAAATAATGTTTAATAAAACAATGGTTCTCATATGTTATCTAATAGTGGTTTATATAATTATATATATATATGTATTATGTTATGTTATATATGTTAAGAACAAAATAGCTACTATCTTTTCGTGATTACATGTATAAAAGTAGTTACACTGGTGGCTATGATAGGTTTATATAATCATACAACAGAAGTATGAAAGTAGCATAAAGAAAACATACAATTCAATCTTTTGAGGGGTTCTGCGGGGTATATTCGAGAAATCATGGGTCATGTGATATTTCCAGCTGTATCATTGGATGTAATCCCATTCCATTGCCTGATCATATCAATTGGATACCTAAATATGGCTGAATAGTCCCATCAAAATGAATAATAGCTATGGTTATTTAACAGTTCGCCATGGAAAATCACCATGCTATTAATAGGTAAACCATCTATTTCTATGGGCCATGGCTCTACCATGGCAAACTGTTAGTCATAACCAGGTTGGGTAATAACTGACAAAAGTCGCAAATTTTTATTGGGTCCCGGATGGTGGTAGGCAACTCCACAGATCGCATCAACCAAAAAACCAACCTGTTTCCATGGAAGCTAAATAAATTTAAACTAACAATGTGAAGGAATTCGATCCAATCATAGCCTACCGTTATAAAGGGAGACCCCAAAAACATGAACAAATCTATGACTATCTATGTAATGCTGAAACAGGGTTTGTGCGCAGTGTTTATTGCGAGGGAATTTTCTGGGTCCATGTTCAATCTCAAACCTAAGATTTGCGGGGTTCGTTGATACCCTAATTCAATTCAATTCATGTCAACTCCATAAATCACCAAAGTTTTTGTTGGTGAAACACTGGTACTCATGGTTGAACTCATGACAATGTTAAATCTAGAGAATGGCCCATAGCTGCTGCTAATTACCCTGTAAATACCCATTTCGGGGTTTCCCAAAATGGGGGTACCACTATATCATCCATTTATACATGTATTTTCCATTATAAACCATCCATTTTGGGATACCTCCATGACAACCCCATTAATATCTATCAATGTATTCCATGGACATTAGTGACTGTTATAAGTTTATATTAATGGGAAGTATTATGGAAATACACTGACATATATTAATGAAGTATCATGAGAATATATCAAGGATCTATGAATGGATATTAATGGATATTACCGTGGTAAAACGTGGAGACCCCCATTTCAAGATTTACGCAGAAGAAACAGTAAACTGCTGAGCTCCCCCCACGCGCTTGCAGTGCTGCTTCCTGGCACCGGGGCCGTCTTTTTGGGGTATAAAAAATGGTATCACCATATACGGTGATATACATATTATGAAAAAAAAATCCAAGGGACATGAAAATATCAGAACAGTTTTTGTTTAAAGATACGTCATATAACACTATTTCATGCTTAGGGATAGTATTATACTTATTGTTTTTAATATATATATATATAATTTAATGGATTGTCTGATGTTTATATCCCAATTTTAATACTCCTGTATTCCCATAAATATGATGCTTGCAAAAAAAAATACGGATAAACCATCCGGTGATCAAACATGGCAATGGACAATTCTCCATTCATAGATGATTCTGCATGGTGGACCCAATCTGGAGGCGGGTTGGGCAGCACAGGCACTGATCAGTTGAGGGTGACATTTGTGCAGCCTATAGGTCTTATTCAATGTATGATAGGTAGGATGATATTGAATGTATGATTTGTAGAATGATCTTGAATGTATCATTTGTAGAATGATATTATGTATATATATATGTAGAATGATATAAAATGTATGATATGTAGAATTAATTTGAATGTATGAAATGTAGAAGGATCTTGGATGTATGATATGTAGAATATATCAAATGTATGATATGTAGAATGAATTTGAATGTATGATATGTAGAATGACCTTGAATGTATGATATGTAGAATGTTCTTGAATTCATGATTTGTAGAATGATCTTATATGCATAATATCTAGAATGATATCAAGTGTATTATATGTAGAATGACATCAAATGTATGATATGTAGAATGATCCTGAATGTATGATATGTAGAATGACATTGAATGTATGATATGTAGAATGATCTTAAATGTATGTTTTGTAGAATGATCTTATATGTATAATATGTAGAATGATATGAAATGTATGATATGTAGAATGAATTTGAATCTATAATATGTAGAATGATCTTGAATGTATGATATGTAGACTGATATTGAATGTATGATATGTTATGATATGTATCTATGATATGTTGTGATATGTATCTATGATAGTATTGATATGTGTCTATATATGATATGTATCATGGGGATATATTAATTATCCGGCAAGTCGCCGCTAAGTCAATGCCTATACACAAATGATCAATAGAACCAGGAGAACAGTGGACTTGCGAATCCACTATGCACATCCACTGAACCTCTTCAAACAAAATCATCCAACTTCATGAATGAATCACAATGAATCACACCATCTTCATCTCCATGATGTTTTCCTTCTCATGTTATATTTGGGTGAAACCAATATCCATCACTGCTATTGTGAACTACAGGGGCCACGACAACCCGACAAACGCGGCACCTTTTCCACCTCTGCGGGATCACGGTCCTGCAATCAGCAGATTGAAAACCTACTGCAGATATGGAGCTTACCTAAAAAATGGGGGATCCGAAAAACCGATTGGTTTTGATACAACTGGGGGTACCCCCATGACTTAGGAAACCTCAATATACTTTCATAAGATCTACCTAGACCCTCCGTTTGTACTCAACATTGGTACTGTTCCCCATAATTACTACGTATGTACTTGAAACCAGCAAATACCAGCAAGCAGGGGTAGCTTGCCAACAATTGGAGGCACCAATGAACAAATGTTGTAGTATATTACTTCAATCTTGATCTTGGTGCTTTGAGGAAACTACTTTGGGACTCAGCACTCTTACTGCGACGAATTGACAAAATCAGGGACCCACAAAAAGCCAGTAATAATCCTATCGGATTCGTCCCCATTCTTCGTAGCTTATCCCGTGCATACGAATGGCTTTTTATCCCAGCAAAAATCACCATGTTTTCTTGCTTAGATTCAATCAAATCATATTACCCTCTGGTTATTCAACATATCAGAGGTTTGTACGCAAATCCCCGTAACTTCTCAATGGTACGTGCCCATCTTAGATGGTCACTTGTCCTGAGATAGTCTGCAAATGAGCGAGAACCCTCATCCAGCCCTTCGAACATAGCCATGGAAAATCACCATTTTTAATAGGTAAACCTCTATTTCTATGGGCCATCTATACCATGGCAAACTGTTAGTCATAACCAGAGGGTAAATCCCCAGGTTGGGATGCTCAAGCTAAAGACTCGTCAAAGAATGACGACTCTGAATGAACATCATCAAGAAAACTCCCAGTTGTTTATTCTGGTTGGTTGTTTATAATAGTGGTTATAATACCAATAATAATGGTTATATATGGGTTATATGATGGGATAAATGATCATCTGGTTGGTGGTTAAAAAAACATGGTTTAGTAGGGAATTTCCACATTTTTTGGGGACCATAAATTGAGGTGTTTTTCATGTGTATTCAACGGTTGGTGGTTTAACAACAAAAAACATCTTGAAAAATATTGGATTAAACATCCAAAATGGTTTATAAACATCCCCACATGGTTTTTTTATTCCAGAAAAAACGTCTGTTGGTTGAAAAATGATGGACTGAAAGTCAATGGCTTTCGGATGACATCCCATCCCCCATCTACGATGGAACTCTTCGGACCTGTGCGTCTCTACCGTGAAACCTGGTCACGGTGGTTGAAAAAACCATCTTGAAAAATGATGGAGTTCGTCAGTTGGGATTATGACATTCCCATATATATATATAATTATATATATATTATGGAAAATAACAAAAATGTTTGAAACCACCAACCAGTATTGGTTGCTTGTAACACTAACACCACTTCCTCACCAGTTACGACCAACGGCACGGGCGTTGAAATTCCCACCTCGGGCACGGGCTGAGTGACATCGCCGGCCTGCTTGCAATGTTGGCAGTTGGTGGTGAAAAAGATGATCCAGTGATATCAATGGCCATTTCAGGATCCTAAATTGGAGGTACCTACCATATATAAGGCCTATTTTTCAGGCCTAAATTTCAGGGAATATCCCCACAATATATGGCCTTATTTGGTACAGTACCTCCATTTTAGGATCCTGAAATTCCCATTGATGATAGGTAACATTGGTGATCTATATTAACTGGTTGGTGGTTGACCTACCCCTCTGAAAAATATGAGTTCGTCAGTTGGGATGATGAAATTCCCAATATAATAAAATTCATGTTCCAAACCACCAACCAGATAAATATCCTATTTATACTATTGAATTGAATCCCAAATCCTTACTGTTCAATATTTCTTCATGTTTGTTCAATGTTGATTTGGTTTCACGGTGAAACAGATTAAAAAAACAAATAGGATTTAATCAATGGGAATTCCAGGATCCTAAAATGGAGGTACTGTACCAAATAAGGCCATATATTGTGGGGATATTCCCTGAAATTTAGGCCTGAAAAATAGGCCTTATATATGGTAGGTACCTCCAATTTAGGTTCCTGAAATGGCCATTGATTTAAGTGTGTATGTCATCTTCCAAAACAAGGTAATTTGATTTGAGCTTCTAAGATGGGTTTTAAGCGTGAAACAATGGGGGATTTATATAACGAGTGAATAGTGACGTGCCTCGTGGACCTGGCCTTTTTTAATGAGGTATACCCAACATTGCCACTCTGATTGGGAAAGTGCTGATACATTCTGGGATTTTGGGTTTTTTTCCGCACCAATTGGTCAATAGCTAACAAAAAATAATCCCATTCCATCGCAATATGGTGGTTTTAAGTGAAGTTTTGCAGCTACCCCTACGGCTAAATAGGGTTGAACCGTCTACCAATCACAGTCATGCCGCACCCATGCCCTTTGACGACATAGTAAAGAATGTTGACCAAGACCAAGGAAAAAATCCAACCAATGTTTTCTGACCGACTCATCTCTGATCCAGCTGCAGCTCTTCACTTGGTAACCGAAACCTAATTGGGGTGTCGCTGCCCTTGGCCATTGGGCTGTTGCTGCCCTTGTATCCATTACCCAGGGTTTTTGGAGATGTTTTGGGTTGAGAGCGAGCAAGAATTATAACTTCTATAACCCAAAAAAAACAGAATAGTTCTAGAAACAAACCCGGTTTTGATGTGTCTTTCTGATGTTTTCAACCATCCAAAAGCGCGGTAAAAAGTGGCTGCAATATGATCCATCGAGATCCCCCCTGGCCACAGCCCACCTCTGCCGCTTCCTTGGCTTGCTGTGCCTGTCAAAATGCCAGGTTTACCACGAAAAATATAGGAAGCCCGTGATGAAACAGGTAAAACCTCAAGAGTTTCCCTTCAGTTCTTGGATGACAGTAGTTTGGGTCTTCAGTGGACCTCCAAGTTTGAGGTGATGTCATCAAACATACTTTCAATATGGCAGGGGTGTACAATTGAAATGGAACCCAGAACATCCTATAGAACACTAGAACACACACTATGTTCTGGGCGCCTTCCCTGCTGCAGAAACAGCCATCACCCTGCCACTGTCGCAAAATCAACTCTAAAGTCATCAAATGTCCAAGTCAAAACTATGTCACAACTCAGCAATCTGAAATGCCGTCATTTTACTTGAATAACTCAGTATCCCCATTTAGATCCATAAAATGTGCATTGTTTCTTGAACTAAAACCTCCATTTTCTTCGGGGATTTTCGAGCCATGGCAGCCATGGCTATGATGACACAGGAGGGTATAATCATAAAAGGATTATCAGGATGATTCCCTACTCATAATTCCATAATCATCCTGATCATTTTATAATCATCAATTTCACATTTACCCTCTGGTAAACTAACATAGCTATTGAAAATTGCCATTTATAGTGGATTTTCCAATTAAAAATTGTGATTTTCCATAGCTATGTTAAATTACCAGAGGGTATTCCCTAATCATCCTGATATCCCACAACCACCCCCACAAAAAACCCATCACCGTTCCATGAAATCCATTGAAATCCCATGAAATCGGATAGTGGGTAATGTCAACGTAGGATTAATAACCCCCCCACAAGGTCAGATATACCTTGTAAGGTCTTTCCTAGTTTTTCCCTAAATAAACGGCCCCTGAAGCATAAAATTTTGGATATGGTTTGGAATTAACTGAAATGATTCCCGCTAATCATATCCTATGGAAAATCCCCAATGAGTCATAATAAAGTCCATCCGAAGTCTATAACTCAGACTAATATCATATAAACTCCATCTGCCCAGTGGGTAATATCCCATTCAACTGGGTACCGGCCTGGTAAACCAACAAAAAGCTATTGAAAATGGCCATAGAAATAGTGGATTTATCCATTAAAAATGGTGGATCTTTCCATAGTTTTTTGTATGTTTACCAGAGGGTAAACCTCCATTTTCCCATGGTTTTCCTATGGTTTTCCCATTAAAACCTCCATTTTCCTATGGTAAATGATCATATGTCACTAGCCTGGAGAGTTAGGCTATCTTGGGACCGGCCGATTCCAGGCTTCGGGAGAACAGGCTTCGGTCGTTTTTGTTTGGCCCAGTGAGGTCGTGATTTTCCATAGCAAAACACTAAAAAGGACAAAATCCACTGGATGATCATCATTTTCAACACATTTTTTCTATGAAAAAAAGATTGCCAATCTGCCAGATACCCTGCAAAAAAATAAATTCTTTGCTGGTGAACGTAGATATTCCCATTAATACCAAAAGACTAGTTAGGATTAAAGTATCCATGTAAGATTGACCTAGAGCAAAACACCAAAAAGGACAAAACTACCCATCCAATGCTGGCTATGTATCCCATTCAATGGGAGTTTCCTAAGTCATTCGGGGGGTACCCCTTGACATCATCCGGCCGATGACTAGTACATTTTAGTATAGGTTAACCCATGGTGACCTGGGAATCCCCCATTTTAGGAAACCCTACATAGTCATTATGAACAATTATGATTAGTGTTCACCTTTTATCGAGCCACGAAATAAACAATAATTCACCAGTATTCCGTATTCACCATTACTCACCACCATTATATCACCATTGTATATCGTTGGTTTGTATATATATATATATTATGTACCCAGTAATTGATGATTATATACCAATAATAATATACATGTATATATATATGTACATTAAGATATCCCATGATGTACCATTAAATGTTAGGTCAAAATAGGGTACCCCATTCTAATTGTATGGTGAACATACTGAAACATAGACATTAAAAATCTGCGGTCCCCTACTATGCTTACATTCCCAAGTAGGGTTATCCACTTAGTGGGATATGATATACCCTCTGGCTATCCACTTAGTGGATATAGTAAATATACCCTCTGGCTATTTAACATAGCCATGGGAAATGGCCCATTTATAGATGGTTTACCTATTAAAAATTGTGATTTTCCATGGCTATGTTAAATAACCAGATGGTATACTAATTGGTGGTTTCAACCCTCTGAAAAATATGAGTTCGTCAGATTGGATCATCATCCCAACTCTTGGGGAAAATAAAATTCCATGGTTCCAAACCAGCAACCATGTTTGGTAGACCATCTATCATCCCATTAATCATCTATAAATGGGTACATCATCTATAAATGGGTCATTTTCCATACCTATGTTAAATAACCAGGGGGTATATGTAAATATCATAGCTATTGAACATGGTCATTTATAGTGGATTTACCCATTGAAAATGGTGGATCTTTCCATAGCTATATTAAATTACCAGAGGGTAAGTGGCCTTTGACCATAATATATATATATATATATAATTTATATTATCAATATATAGTATAATATGTATAAACAATATCATAAGAGCCATATTCAATATGTTATAAATATATATATATATATGTAAATATGGTACATATATATTTACTTTGGGATTTTATAGTGGATTTACCCATTGAAAATGTTGGATCTTTCCATAGCTCTATTAAGTTACCAGAGGGTAATCAACTATCTTGTTTTTTGTTACTTATAGTATCTTACATTGATATTCCCTGAATAAATCACCAGATATCACCATTAAATAACCATGAATTTCCTATGGTTTTCCTATGGTTTTCCTATGGTTTTCCCATTAAAACCTTCATTTTCCTATGGTTTTCCTATGGTTTTATGGTGTTCCTATGGTTTTCCTATGGTTTTCCTATGGTTTTCCCATGGTTTTCCTATGGTTTTCCTATGGTTTTCCTATGGTTTTCCTATGGTTTTCCTATGGTTTTCCTATGGTTTTCCTATGGTTTTCCTAT
>Ga0126342_10010115_pt1 | contig 16875 bp, 19 predicted proteins | sample Cyp1metagenome_FD_92528 | JGI IMG/M metagenome (GOLD analysis project Ga0126342, IMG submission 92528) | Coral microbial communities from Lord Howe Island, Old Settlement Bay, Australia - Cyphastrea 1 metagenome | ecosystem: Host-associated > Invertebrates > Cnidaria > Coral ... | reverse complement strand
GTTGTCACATACCATGTCTGTTGCCGTTTCGGCTAATAGGGCCCTTGAGCTATACCGCTTACGCCAGTAGCAAAAGAACCTGTGTTGGACTGCACGATACCGTAGCCAATTCACATTGGTAGCAGAGCAGGTGACGACCTGACTCCGGGTACGTGACAGATCCAGGGACTGAATCGTAGAGTTCTAGGAACTCTTCACCCTCTGAAATCGTCTGATCCCTGTGGGACAGACCTGCAATTGGCTGACCTTGGGTACAGGCAGTCCATTGCAAGGAATCGCCGAAATGTCGGTGGCTGGACTTATAGGTTTGGCTCTGACCGATCCACTGTGCCTCTAGAGACCAAGCGTGGATCATACATATACCATGGGGACGCAGCACATTATCATGATTGGGAATTCCGGACCCCTTTGCGAATAAAGAGCCCGGCGGGCCGGACTCTGAAGTTGAAGCAGGGATCTCACCTCGCGCCCAGGCCGCCAAGACGACGGAGCAGCCTCTGCCGGTCCAAGCCCTAAAGGGGATGACACTGGCCGAGACCGAAGTGCCTTAGCCAACAAGATTGTAGAGGGCCTTCGTGGAGATGCCTTTCTCATTGCCAGGGATCTCGGTTTGGAGACCCCGACCAAAGAGGGAGGTCTTGAACGGTTGGTTGAACGAATCAAAAGCCATGTCTTTCCTAGAGCTCAGGAGGAAGCCAAATTTAGAGCAGGCCAGAAAGCAGGTGGGGTTCTAGTCAAATAACCCCAAGAGCCCATGCTGAGCTACACCCAGCGTAGACGTAGATGGTGGAGAGTGCTGACCGAACTGGACCCTTCCATGGCACTTTCTGATGGACTTCGAATGGATCTCATGCTTGAACTGTCAGGTTTGAGTCGACAAGAGGTATTGGTCGTAAAAGCATGTGCCGCTACTAAGGACTTTGAAGGAGTTGCCAAGGTGTTGGTTGACCAGTACTCGGGAATCCATTTGAGGGAAGGATCCAAGTCTTGGATTGGACGCTCATCCACCCCACAATCGTATGGGAAGTTTGGCAAGCGGTATGGAGGTTCCAAGGGACCACAAGGTGTTAAAGGTTCCTACAAGACAGCCTACAACGCCTATCCCGATGAGGAAGGTTATGGTGAGTATGATGCATATCAAGAAGAATACTATGAAGAAGATACACCATACGTAGGTTTGCTAGGTGGGTTGAAGAACACCCTGAACAACCTATTCCACATGTTGACAACTCCCCTGAAGCCTATGACTTTCATGATGAAATTGATGAGTATGAAGCAACAGCCCTAAATGCCCTTATGGATTTAGGAGAGGGAGAGACCGAAGACGACAAAGGCATTGGGGAAGCTATCCAGCTTCAACTTGCTTCCTTCGTGGCCTTCGGACGTGTGAAAGGAAAGGGTAAAGGAAAACCCAAAGGAAAGGGAAAGGTCATCAGGTCCAACCTTTCCATCGAACAGCGCAGACAGCGACTCTCGGAGATCAAGGCCAAGTCGAAATGCCTTCGCTGCGGCGCCTACGGGCACTGGGCAGGTGACCCTATCTGTGAATTCCCAGGTGCCAAGGGAAATGCCAATGCAAAGGATTCTAAGCCCCCATCGAATCCTCCTAACCCAACAGCACATTTTGCAGACTTTTCGAGGGAGTTTTCTTGAGTGCATCATCACCCAAATCACCAGTTGCAAACATGGCCATCAAGAGCGATGCTGTCTCCTCAAAGGAAGCCAGTTTGGGGCCTCCCACGACTCCTGTAGGGCGAAATGATCCCATAAAACCTGGAAGCAACACGAAGTTCAAGTTTGGCAAATTTAAGGGGAAGACGTTTTGGGAGATCTTGCATGACCATCCAGGCTACTTTGCATGGACGCTGAAGAACGCCAAGAGTCCAGGAGCCTCAGAGTATGCTGAGTGGGTGAACCAACACTTGGAGTATCGGGGAACCGTTGTGTACCGTAGGAGTGGATTAGAACCACCACCACCTCTTCCAAAACAACACACACGTTTGAGGAAGCCACCCAATCCACCAAAAGAGAAATGTGCCGTTTGTACCCAGTTCACCCGTCAGGGGAGCACAGGATATACTATCAAGGAGACCTGTTTGGTTTGTGGCCATGCAACCACCACTAGAAGGGAAATGCTCCCCCAGTATCCATTTGATGAATGTCCACACGAAGACAAGGACTCTCGAGGTTGTTCAAGGTCTGTTCATCGAACTTTTTGCAAACAGTGTTGCACGTTTCTGGATGGGACTCCGATGGAGCTCCAAAAGACCCGCAAAGCAGTTTCCCACAAGGTTTTGAATGCACCATTGGAAAGGGTTTCCATCATTGAACAGTTGGTTGATGATTCCAAAGAAGCAACCCTTAGCCCCGAGATGTTGGACACGATCCTCATTGATTTTTCTTCCTTGGCTGCCACCAGCTCGGAATCTGAGGCCATTACATCGACCAAGCTGCATGAGCTTCTCTACCAATCCATCGCCAACGCAGAAGGAGACAGCAGTTTTTCCATGGTTGGTGAGGTAGAGAACTATGGGGGAGACTTTCCAGGGATCGGAGTATGTTTTCATGGAGATGAACCTGAAGTAGAGATGTCTGATGGCTTGGTGCATGTGTTTCAAGAGACCCGAGATATGTACGACATGAACGATCCAAATATCTATGTTGTGCTGGATGAAGGGTGTAATTCAACATGTCATTCCCCGCACTGGGCTGAGGTAGTTGAGACCAAGTTGAAGACAAAGACACCAAGGGGAAAACTTTCTCTCGATTGGGGACTGGTGGGACCCCAACGGAGGGATCCCGAACTTTGCCTTTCAGCCTGAATTTCATGGATAGCCAATGTACACCCGTACATGGGGTACTTGAGACGCACCAGCTCAGCAACGGGAAGTCACCACTTTTGCTGTCACTGCATGCTCAAGTCCATTTGGGACTTGTTAAGGATTTGAAGAATGGTACAGTATCCATCGATGGTAATCAATTGCCAGTTTTCAGATGTTCGCACACCGGGTTGATGATGTTGGCAATCACTCCCAATCACCATAACAACTCTCAACAGGTCCCAAAGTGTCATGGGAAATTCAGAGCTGCATTCACCACTGTGTCAGACATGCCTTCGTCGACCGATGGTTTGAAGACTGTCACAGGGTTCCAGTCATCGAGCACTGCAGCCGTTGAGTCCGCTTTGGACCAGGCTTTGAGAGGGCTGGACAGGTCGAATGTTTTGATCGTGACTTCAGGGGCCAGGTGGACGACTAGGCAGCCAGGCCTGGGTGGTGCCACTGTCTTGCAGGTGGATTGCAGACACTTTCACGACCCCGACAACGATCGATCGCTCAGGGGACACGTCGGAAGACATCCCAACATCATGCGAGGCCTGGTCCGTCACGATGCAATGGAAGAGCTCATAGATCAGGTGAAGGAATTCTTGAGGACGAATCCAAATGGCAGGTTGGTGATTCACTTGTATTGCACTAGTGGCCGACATCGGAGTGTTGGAGTGGCAACGGTTATCTTTCACTTTCTGGACGTTTCGGAGTGGAGGAACCCGTTGATGGTCCACTTTCACAGCCCGGAGTGGCGTGAAATGACTTGTGGAGGACACCGTAGCCTTTGTGGCACGACTGATGTTCGAGAGCTTCCCAACTTGGTCGACAGGTTTCTCCCCGATGTCCGTATTGTCAGTGAGCCTGCAAGGCCACCAGCACCTTCATCGACGACCAGGACTTCGGGCACATCAAGGCCAATATTGACACCAGCCCGAAACACAGTTCCTGTCCGAGCACCAGCACCACCATCCGATGGCTCTACATCTACTTGGACTCCTTTGACACCGGCACACGTCCCAGCTTATCCTCCTCCAGACCGTGAAACGGCGAGTCGAGACTTAGCTGTGCAGGTGTTGGCAAGTCAAGTTCAAGAACTATCAGGTTTGGTACGTCAGTTGTTAGATGGAGACCGAGACCGTGGACGACGTCGTGGACGATCCTCATCCGGTGATCGGAGGGAGCGGGGCCGACGATTTCGAAGTAGACGTCGGGTTCCTTCGCCGAGGACGCCGCACCAAGGACTCCTCCTCGAGCTCCTCCCAGGCGAGAACCTTACGACGAAAGTCGAAGGCATCAGCTGGAACGGGAGTTGTTCAGTCTGCTGCACGAAGATGACGGGTCGCCGTATTGTTGGAACATTGATGAGGAGGTTTTGACTTGGATCGCTGACAGCGTTAGGCTGTGGTCCAACCGTGATCGGACGCTTTGGCTTTGCGATCCAGACCTTTCCCCAAGAAGTTCAACAGTCCATGGGGATCCGTGTAGACGTGCGCATCAGGAGCCATTTCAGGAACACTATGATCACTGGGGGAAAGTGGATGAGACATGGATCAAGTCTGCATTTTATCGGCCCATAAACTCACCAGGAGCTGCTTGGGACCGTTTGCAACGAGAAGGTCCTGTTGGTGAAAACGTTGATGTGCCAGTTTCGTGGTCTGACCTGATCACTTTCTCTCACCGCGACATCCGTCCACGAGCATACATGGGGCGCCTTGTGGTGTTGTCAAGTGATCAGGGTTTTGAGGGCCAGTATAACACCCCCAAAATGGAAACCAAATGGCAGAACCGAAAGAATCTTCCAATTCCACCACAACCAAGCCGGTTCATGATTTGTACGGATGATGACATGTTCAAGGGGGACTCAAAAAATCCAGACCCCGAAAACTGAATCCACTGATTACAGCACCAGCTCATCCGATGAGAGTTCCGTTGCCAAACCTGTGAAAGCCGAACTTTCCAATGATGACCCCAAGCATGCAAAGACCCCACAAAAGGATGTGATCATCAAACTTGTTGCCTGTTGGACTCATGGCCAGAGATCCAGATGGTTCCAATCCACATGAAATCATTTTGGACTCCGACACCGATGTTGAAGTGCATGAGCATGGGCCAATTGCCATTCATCCCAAAGAACGTGTCACCATGGGTAGCACCGTAAAGCAGTGTTGGGTGGAATCTCCAATTTGAACAAGCACGACATGATGATCCAGAGTGCACTTGGTTTGATTTCCAGCCCCAATCATGACAGCAAGACAGTTGTGTTCACTTCCCATCCTTTCGTGTTCGTCCAGGAGTCTGGCCAGCCCTTGATTGACGTGATCGACGTTGGTGTGGGTGCCAGTCATCTAGATCCAGAGTTTGACCCCAAAGATTTTTGTAATCTATTGGAGGGATACCAGGACATTGTCATTGCCATTGGGTACAATAGCCCTGTTGACCCACGAGGACATGGACGTTTCTGGCAGAAGTGGAGTTGATGTGTGATCTGGACAATTGCAAGTTTTTGCACATCGATATTGCCATGACTGATCGATGGGAGAAACATCAACCCCCACAAACTTCATACATCAATGACCATGGTTTGGCATTCACATGCAATGATGAACAGTGGTCTCATGATTTTGAATCTTGGTTTCGTGGACAAACCATGGACGATGTTCTGTCTTGGAAGTTTGCAGATTGGATTGGAAGTTGGGCCAAGGAAGATGAATTGAACCACCAAATGGGGATAGCTTTTGTGGGGGACATGCATGAAGAGACCCATGAGGATGATCAACAACTTGACGCCCTTTGGGACTCCAATGATAGAGCCCAGGTGAATCCTGTTGAGGAACTGATTTCTGAGGAAACCCTCATTGATGAAGTCGAGATCCCATGACTTCCACAAGATGAGGTGGAGAGACGCCGGCAGTGGAGGAAACTCCCAGCCAGGGTGAGGATCGCTGTGAGGCCAAAGACAGCATGTGAGGAAACATCCCGAAAGAAACCCACACACACACAAAACAGCATTGCCACACAATTACACATTCAACCATAGCCTTGGGATTGATGCTTTTTGAGATTGTTGATGCAGGTGGCTCCAAGTTTCGAGTTCTGAGCATGGTCGATCTTGGAACGACATTCCAATTGTGTGAGGTTGTCAGGAGTGGTCAGGGACAGCCTTCATCTAGTGAGTGTCTGAAAGCCCTGCATAAACGCTGGTTTTCGTGGAGTGGACACCCCGTGAACCTGATGCGTGACCGAGGATTGCATAACCGAGGGGTGTTGTCAAAATACATGGATGATCATGGCATACAGGTTCATCACGTACAGCCCACTTGAGGCACCTGAGAACCTTGGCCGTGTCGAGCGCCACGGGGCCATAGCCAAAGCTCTTTTCCGGAAGGTTTCAAAAGAGACTCAACCTCTTGGCAGAGAACCGGTTGAGTCAGTCCTGCAAGAAGTGCTCATGGTGAAGAACAATGCATCCCGAGTGGGGGGTTTTTCACCGTCGCAATGGGTCTTGGGCAAAGCCCCACGCTCAGATCCTAGTCCGTAATCCGAAGAACACTTTGCAGAGCTCGGAGCCTTGGAGGCCCAACACAATCCTGAGAGCATCTTTGCATTGCAACACCTTGTCAGACAAGAAGCCCAGAAAGCATTCGTATATCTTGGTTGTTCCAAACGTGTCCAAAGAGCGATGACCAAAAACACATCACCTTTTCCAAGAGACTTTGAAGTTGGGGACTTAGTGACTTTCCGTAGGGATAACCAACGGGGAGGTACACGATGGAGTCCCACAAGCAGAGTGATAGGTCATGAGGGAGAGAGAAATTTGTGGTTACTTTGCAGTAATGTTCCAGTATTAGTAGCCAGTCAGAATGTTAAGTGAAGCATTAGCGCATTCAGCTCTCCATGGACAGCCTGTCATTCCTGAAGAAGTTGTGATTGGAGGTGAACAACAATCCTTTTTGGACGCTCGTGTTTCTCCAGAGTCCCATGGCGATCAATATGAGCCATCCGTTCTCGAAACTCCAGAGCCGAGAGCCGCAGACGAAGGGACTGAACTTCCATTCATAGATTGGTGAGACAGTAATGAAAATTTACCACCAATACCCGAAGATGATGAACTTGATAATGTAGGGGTACCCAGGCTCGGAATCTCCAATGATGGTGAAGACACGTCTGATGGAGCCGATGCCACGGAAGAATTGATCGAGGCAGCAAATTCCAGTCAAGACAGACGGAGATCAAATGCCACCCCTCGTGCCGATAGAAATGTGAGACCCCGTCTCGAGACTCAGCCTGAGAGCGAGCGAGGATCATCTTTAGCATTCTCCAGACGTGAGTCCATCGATTCAGCAGAGAGACCTCCCGCTGAGACAGAGCAACCACAGCAGGCTCAAGCTGCACGGCCACAAGCTTGGCCCAATCCTTATGACAATCTTGATGACCTTCCAGTATCCCTGAGAAACCATTTTGAACGAGCCCGAAATGGGGCCGCACAGTGGACTGTGGAACAGATTGAAGAATCTACAGCCATGTTCACATGTTCCATGGCAGGGAAGGACGATCTTATAGAAGAAGGCAAGAAGGTCTTGAAAAGCATTCACTTTGAATCAGCACCACCAGAGGTTCAGAAAGCGTTGCAAGCGTCTCGAGCCCAGGAATGGTCGAAGTTTGAAAGCTTTGGAGCAGTTGTGCCACTGACTCCGGATCAGGTCCAGGAACTTGTTGCTGATGGACATCGTGATCCAAACTATCAGCCTCAATACAAGAGTCGGCTGGTATCATGCGGTAATTTCGAGTGCAGTGAGTGTCTAGGGTCAGACAGCCCAACAGCGGACATTGAGGTTCACAACCTTATCTGTTGCTGGTGCGCAGCTCATGAACTTGACCTGCATTCGGCCGATGTAACACCAGCCTATTTTCAGGGACGACCGTTGGACCGAGTGCTCCTCATGCGACAGCCGCGAGGGGGCATCCCGGGAGTTGATGCCGGAGTTGTCTATCTTGTGAGGGTGCCAATTTATGGATTTACCGATTCAGGACGTGGATTTTGGCTGCGACTGGACGGAGATGCAAAGAAAGAAGGCATGAAAGCATCGCAGTTTTTCCCAGGTCTATACTTCCTTCCGGGGAGTGACGGAGACGCATGTGCGCTAATGCGCACGCATGTTGACGATCTTCTGTGCTGCTACTTACCTGAAGGTAAGGAAGTCATTGAGCGTTTTCTGAATAAGTTTAACATCGGCAGCACCGAGGTGAACGATTTCAGGTATTGCGGAAAGCAGTTTTCGCGCTCAGGTGACGGAGACATTTTTGTTGACACTGTCGACAATACCAGGAAGATTAAACCAATCCCAATTGATGCAGGCCGTTCGTCAGGCAATGAACAGGTTTCAGGTGATGACATCACACGACTTAGGTCGGTGACCGGGTCACTAGCTTGGGTTGCACGCCAAACAAGACCAGATTTGGCATACCGAGTTAGCCGCCTACAATCTTCGATCAAGAATGCCACGGTCAGCACTCTATGTGATGCAAATGCAGTTGTGCAGCTTGCTCACAAAGGTGACCAGGTGAGACTTCGTTTTCCATGCGGACATCTCAAATGGGATGAGGTTGGATTGATCACGATCACTGACGCTTCTTTCTCCAACGAACAGAACTACCGTTCTCAACAAGGACGCTGTCATGTTCTTGGAGACCTTACAGAGATCAAGAGTAGCAACTGCAATACATACAGGGTGATGCCTCTGTCTTACAGTTCTACTACGATCCGACGTGTATGCCGAAGCACACTTCAAGCTGAGACATATTCGCTGCAGCATGGTCTTGAAGCAGGAGACAAGCTCAGGGGAGTCTTGGCAGAGATCAAAGGTCAGATCAAATCCTGAAGGACATGGGAGATCGATGCCAGGAGTTGTGTGCCGCACTTAGCTCTCACAGATTGCCGTTCTCTTTCAGACCATTTGGCCTCTGAAATCCTCGCAAAAGTGAATGACAAGAGATTAGATATTGAGCTGCAAAGCATACATGAATCCTATTGGCCTATTGGAATGATGACCGAAAAACGTAGGACGTCTACCCAAACGGTGGAGACAAGCTATCTTGGATAGCTACCCATACTATGATCAGTGATTGTCTCACGAAGAGCATGAAAGCGGACTTTATGATCCGTGTGTTGGCAGATTTGCATGTACAAAGTACAGAAGTAGTAGAAATACCACTGCGCCACTTTTTCTCCGTAATGCCCTGTACAAACATAGTTGTATATTGTGCGATGTGACACCTGTAGAACAGGTTGAGTGTCAATTTGAGGTGTTTGACATTCCATGTAAAGGCCAGGTTGTCACATACCATGTCTGTTGCCGTTTCGGCTAATTAATAGGGCCCTTGAGCTATACCGCTTACGCCAGTAGCAAAAGAACCTGCGTTGGACTGCACGATACCGTAGCCAATTCACATCAATTCACACAATTATGTTGAACAGTGCTCTTGCAGATTCCCTGCAGTTTGTACCAGCGGAATACCCTGAAATACCGGGTTTTAATAGACACACATGGAAACACATAGAACCAATGATCTCTAAAACCGTTGGATCCTAGGGGTGCCGCATCTTTTGAGAACATCTTTGTAAACCAAAAACATTCGAATCTACTTCAGGATTGGAGATGCGATTCTCTTATGGTTGGCACCGCTTGGGTTCCTCCAATTGACCTTGACGCCCAGGTCGCCTGCCCGGAGGAAGCTGCGCCCCCCGGTTCAGGACTTGCCGGATAGAGCGGCAGTGAAAAGGAACCGTGACAAAGCGCGGTAGCTCTGGAGATTGTTGTAGTTGTATCTGATTCTCTGGGGAATACATTGGGATTATATGGGGATTGTGTATTCATAATTATATACAATTATATACAAGTATATACATATATACATTCATATTGCATACTTTGTTTTATTTTCTAATGATGATCATTATTGCAGTAATCATCAGTATTGGTGAAACCACGAACCCGAGCTGAAAACAGGTTGCAGGTGGCTAGGCCTAGGCCGTGAAGGGTAGGAGTTTTTTACGTTCCATTTTCTGCCACACTTTCTTCGCAATTTGCAGGGTCTAAAAAGACGCGATTAGATTTGCGATTAGAATCAACCTGAACTACACTGGGTTTCCCCTCATTTAGAATATTGGATTGGCAGCAAAAACAGATGGTTTTGGATTTAATAATGATCGCCTAGTAGGTTTAGTTGAGCAGGTTCCATTTGTAAACCACCAGAAGGTGATCATTTGGAAACAGTGCCATGATGGCCAGATCCATACTTTGGGGAAAACGTAAGCGCAGTACACTACTCATCTGATTGGGAGTTTCCAAGCACATTCTGAGATCCTGGATCTCAGATATGCATTCGTTAATTGGATTTTTAAACTACAGTTACGTTGAGACTCGGATGTTATTCATTTAAAGATCACTCAGATCACTAAAACCCCAAGCTGTATATGAACAAATCCATTCGTTTGGACATCAGATGGGGGTTTCCTAAAATAGAGGCACCCCCAAATCATCCATTTGAATACGATTTTCATGGAGTTTCCAGTATATACCATCCCTATTGCAGGTACTCCCATGTATGGAATCTCCAGATGATTTGTTTTTTCAAAAACGGCCAGGTGAGTGCCACGGGCTGTGTCAATGAACCAGTGCCGACGGAGCTCGGGGTGAAGTTCCAGCCGTCCGTCTGGGGGCTCGGAGACTGGGTGAATCTGGGTGACGGGGGGTGTTGCTGTGCTGCATGGAGATATACCATGTCAACCCCCCAAAAAAGGCGTTGAGTTTACCCTTCAAAAAATTGGGAAAAAATTCCCAGGATGGTTTTTTCGATTTGGTTGACTTCGCAAAGAGGCAAAGGAATGAGCACTTTGAGAACCTGAAAGGAGATCGGTTCAGCTTTGTGAAGACCGCCACAAGTGGCTGAATTGCCAGAGGCTCAAGGTATTACGGATAATGATTAATGTTGGATACTGATTAGTGTAGGGCCCCCCCCTCAACAATTTTAGGATATACATCATTACTCTATTGAAAATTTTCTCACAATACCAGGACGGGAATCGGTATAGAATCATCGAAGCATCGAATCATTTACCCTCAGAAGGATTGATCAGGAACACCTCATTGGTCAGAAACTCGATGGCTTGGTTGAAGGATATGATTTTTGCTTTTCCAAAGGGAAATGTACCAACATGGGGAATCCCAATCGGGGATATTTTTCTTAGGCAAATTCAAGAACTTGATGATCATGTGGCTTTCAAAACCAAGTTCTTTCTGGCAATTCTTTTCAGTGTGAATGAGGATTTTATTTGGTTTCCCACGTTTGAGGTGTATGCCGCCTTAAAAGTGTAGGCCCTCAAAAGATCCCCCACATCCTTCAAATTGCTGAGAAAACTGCGAACAAAATGAACATGTTGTGCTCCAACAGCTGCAAAATAGATATACGGTAACGACATTTAAATATGTGGAGGGCGGGCCAGACCGCGAGGCCCAGGAGGTAGTTTATAAAAGTCCAGTTCGTATATTTAAATGTAGTTGCCGTATGTTTAAATGAATTGGATTCCGTATGTCTAAATAGCCGGGCCAAAGAAAGCCTTCTTGGAGGTAGTCTAAAATCACTGTTCGTATAGTTTGAAATCCGTATGCTTAAATGTAGTTACCGTAGTTGTACTGAATACTCACATGAAACTTTCCGAGATGAGTTTGGAAGATTAGTGTCCTATACCCCATAGGATCATATAGGATCCATGTATGGTATATATAGTAACATTTACCATCAATATACCCCCAATGTTAGCATATATATCATACATGGATCCTATGATGTACTGGTTTCCTGATCATGTTGAAGTTTGATTCCAGGGGGATGAGCCGATGTCATGATGTAAGTTGAGGCTTATCCCCAGCAAGGTGTGAAATCTCTGCTCGGCAGCCTGCAACCCCCATGAAATTGAGGCTGAAATTGATCCTTACACAAGTCAGAATGTTTAAGTTAGTTACGGTAGTTACAGTCCAATCCTCGTTTGTGTTTTTTTATTACAGTAAATCCACGTGTGCTCATCCAGCAGCGAACTCATGACTTATCCACATGGCTATTGATCGATCTATTTTAATGATATGGATCGAATGAATGCTAAATCTCACAACATACCCTCTGGTAAATCAACATAGACCCTGGCATTCATCGGGGTTGGAAGACTAGTTTCCATGAAAAATTGGCTATTTTCAGGGTCCAACGTTTTATTTACCAGAGGGTAATTGTTATCTGGATTGGTTATATAACCAATTATAACAGATAATCCATTTAACCATTGCTATAATTGCTATAACCATTGCAATAGGCAATAACCAATGTTAAATGGGTTATATAACCAATTGCTATCACCCATTGCTACAACGCCCCAACGCCCAACGGGTCAACGGTGTCAACGGTCAGATGCTGGGCGAATGCCGTGCGCTGCTGGTGATCTCGGGACCTGGCGGTGGTGAGTACCTGGGTTTCGCCTGGCGCACCGTCAGTGGGTGGCTCAAGGTCTGGCCTTAAGATCGGGGGGAATCATTGGATATAAACCATGATTTAATAGGGATATTAATGGTTAATAAGCTATAATAGGTACTGTATATTAATTGTGATTTAATAGGGATATTAATGGTGATTTAATGGTGATTAACCCTCGGGTAATGGAATATTAATATCTGATTGGTGGTGACTGGAACCATGGAATTTTGAATGACTTTCCAGAAACAGTTGGGAATTGAATAATCATCCCAACTGACTCATATTTTTCAGAGGGGTTGAAACCACCAACCAGGATGTTTATAGCGGAAACATAGATGAAATAGGATGACAACATCTATACACCCATTGTTATTAACCACTATAAACACCAGTGGTATTAAGATGGGTTGAGGATAGTTTATTCAAAAAGCAAGTTTTCCACTTCCACTGGTGCTTTTGGCTGGTTTCCTTGGGGCTAGAACCAGGCGAGTGAATTATGATAACAAGCCAGAAGTTGGGATAATGTGAGATAACAATGGGATTACATAGAAACATGGGATATTTCATGGTCATTCAGAATGGTTCGTCATGGGATATTTCATGGTCATTCACCCTTTGGTAATACCATGGTTTGCCATGATTTGACATGGGAAATACACCATTTGAGGAATCCATAGGGAATATGTGTCATTAGTTTGGAGAAATGTACGGGAAAAGATTTGAAATTATACATTAAAAACATGAACATATGTCTACAATAACTATATCAAAGACTGGGGACAATCAACACAAATACCGATATTTTATTCGCAATGTGATATTGAAAAGTTTCTGAACATGGAGAATTGAAGGATCCCTTCTTTTTCACGGGATACGCAGTGCAAAAGGCTGACAAAAAGATGCAGAGATTGGTGGAGTGTAGCATCCCACAAAATGACCACAGGTGAAACCAAGAATCACTGGTTGGTGGTTTGGAACCATGGAATTTTATGATTGAAAATTGGCATTATGAAACCAAGAATCATTTGTGAAATATGGAAAACCATGGAATCATGATTTTCCAATATCACCATGGTTTTCCATATATTTGAAACCAAGAATCCTGAAGCTTTGGAGATTGGGGATTTGACCACAGGGAAGTGTTTGAATGATTTGGGGAGATGACCTCCCAATGATCATGAATTACATGAATTTCTGTCAATCAGAATACACGAAATAAAATGATATTATAAAACCCTCGAATTTTGGGGTACTCCATTTTTTGGAGTGTTTTCATTGATGTTTGGTTCCGCGGTTTGGGGTACAGCTAACGGGGCTAACGGTGGTTGTTCATGTAACTTACCAACTTTCCGTTGTGTCCCTCCTGTAAACCAACATAGATGTGGATAATGCACCGTTTGTAGATCAATGTGGATCATATTCCTAAGGTTTTTCCATAGGCTCTCCACATCGTTTTGAAAACAGTAGAGCAGATTATCCTTTGGTCAATGTCATTATTACTATTATATAAGCATGCATCATTAACCATCATTATTATACAACCATTACTGTTAATATTAACCACTATTATTTGCCATTTTTATTCATTCTTACCTCAGGGTACTTCAGTCTCGCCAAGGTACAAAGCTTTGCTCACAGGTTTCGCACAGCCGCCACAGCCACAGGCGCCGGGATGCAGGGCTCTGGACTCATAAGCTGTAGCCGCTGAGAATCTAAGAAGACACTGGGGAAAAGATGGAATTAAATATGATAATATATATATATATATATTGTAGATAGATTAGATAGATAGATAGATAGATATGTGATCTGTTGATATAATATAAAAAAAATCTGGGGAAGTCAATATGAAATGATTTGTTGAGGTGGATAATTCGATACAATTGTCTTCTAGCGAACTGGTGGTTTTCGATCCAGAGGGTAGGTTCCATTTTATTCAAATTAATTTAAGTAAGGTTTTGTTCTCAAGACACGCAAATGTAAGATCTTGTGCTCAACGAATAGACAATTGACCAATCATGGATTTTGTATGATGGCACAATCCAGAAAAATAGGGAGAGATCTCAGATATTGCCTGATATAAATTTCTTCAATCGATCAGACATTGGTGATGAACAGATCTGATATCTACCAATTGAATCCAATTGATACTAGTATCAGTATATGTTCAACATTTAGGCCCCAGCTTACCACAGACGTTGTTCCATTGTCCATTTTTAGTGACAAACCATCGCATTAGGAGGTACGCACATTTCACCCATACCCAGTGATGAATTTCGATGTTATAATATGACCCAAAAAGGTAGAAACGTATGTCCAGAATAATTGCCAATGATATTTACATATATTTACTTCATGTCATATTTCCAGGTGTCCATTTTTTCTATCTATTTCGGGGTTGCTATAGAGGGTACAGAATGGCAGATGCCACAATTCAGGGTGTCGTTGCTTCCAACCAACCATCACAAAAACAGCAGATATTAAACCGCTTAAAGATGACATTTGTCTGTCTGTTTGTCTTTCTGTCTATTTGTCTATCCTTCCATACATCTCTCACATCTCTCTATCTCGATAGGTATATATATATATATAATTATATAGAGAATTATGGAGAATTAGAAAGATGCTTGCAAGATTTCATATTCATCCGCATAAACATCACGTATAAACTATAAACCTTCTGACTATTTGACACAGCTATGGACCATGCCCTTTTTTTTTTCGATGAGTCGTGATGTTCGCTACGTGAAAAATCGCCAGATGCCATGGACAAAATCGGCCAGCGATCTCCACCTGGCAGGGTCCGATCACCATGATCAGCGGAAAGCAGGGCTTGGTGGAATTCCGCAACCCCTTCGATAAACCCACGGATTTCTCCCTCCAGGCACTGGGTGGTGGTGGATGGTGGTGGATTTTTTTGGTTGCTTTGAAACAAAACTGATGTCAGTTATTATGAACATATACAGATATATTATATAATGATATATATGTATATACATTATACATTATCCATTATACATTATACATTATCCATTATACATTATCCACTACACATTATACATCTGGTGGGTGGTTTGGAACATGTGAAATATTTTTTCATAATATATGGGATAATCCTTCCCATTGACTAATGTTTTTGTATATTTTTCAGAGGGTTGAAACCACCAACCAGTGAAAAAATGAAGTTGATTCAATCTGCGGAATTCCAGTCTGAAAGCAGAGATTTCTATGCTTTTGTCCCAAGCTGGTATGATTGAGATATTGTTTCGCCCTGAATATCGGGCGACCTGATGGTTATTTCCTGGAATCACCAATCGATTCTATAAAGGAATTTGCTTTTGAAGTCTTTCCCAGAACAATAGAATAGGCCATGTTCATCCATTTTTCATAGCAAACTCTAAAGTTGCCAGAGGTAAACAGCTTTGGAATCCAAATGAATGGAGTCAGGTCCCCGAGTCGCGGCGAAGCCCTGGGTGGTTGCGCAGGTGGACAATCCCTGCTTCATGGTCCCCATGAGAACGCAGAGGCGAACAGTGCTGATGCGATCTCTAGCCATTCCCAAGGGATGTGTTCATCAATGCCTTATATATGGTAGGTAGCTCCAATTTAGGATCCTGAAAATCCCAATGAGTTCAAGATTCTAGGATTCTACATAGGGTGCTTGATTATTTTTGGGGACTTGGTTAAAGGAAACCCGAATTATGATCTGCGATGATATGCATTCGGATATGTGTGGAAGCATAGCAGTGCCAGTGTCAAGTCTTCTGAGAAACACTGCTGGAATGTTGTGGATGTGTTCTTTCTTGGGACCCTCTAAAGGACCTTCGAAGAAATGTTCCAAAATAGATGGCCCTCGGAGATGTTGTTAATCCTTTCATACTTGGATGGTGTCTAGATTTCTGCAATTCTAAATGTGGTAGCCCAGCTCAAATGATCTAGGCATATCTATATAGACTTGAATCTAGAATATTGTGGATGAATACTATTATGGGTCAAGTATTAATTTGAGCCACGGATTTTCGACCATATTTCTTGGCCCATTAGTAAGCCATGTTAAGTCACCTGGAAAAGGTATGGCCACGATGGTCAATGTCACATCTATGGTGATGGTTTCAACATGCTTAATCCCATCGTATAAAACTGTTCTTGCTTCCACATGTATCATCATTCATCAACATGTAAACGATTTAGAGGAAATCCGGGTAAATCAAGAAATGTCATCAATATGTATCCATCATGATTTTAGATTTTATCATATTTACCATCTTGTTATTTAAGATAGCCATGGAAAATCACAATTTCAATATCTAAACCTCTATAAATGGGCCATTTCCCATGGCTATGTTAAATAGCCAGAGGGTATATCATATACATACTGGTTGGTGGTTTGGATTTGTTATTGTTTTTTTTTAGGATTTTTTTTTGTTTTTCAGTCTGGAGCAGCTTTCCCTGCTATTTGGTGCTCTTTGGAGCTAAAATCTGTGTTTTGCATGCATTTTGGAGCTAGGATCTCTCATTTGCGCGC
>Ga0126342_10010114_pt1 | contig 16876 bp, 13 predicted proteins | sample Cyp1metagenome_FD_92528 | JGI IMG/M metagenome (GOLD analysis project Ga0126342, IMG submission 92528) | Coral microbial communities from Lord Howe Island, Old Settlement Bay, Australia - Cyphastrea 1 metagenome | ecosystem: Host-associated > Invertebrates > Cnidaria > Coral ... | reverse complement strand
GACTTTTAATTTTTTTTTTGATAGCTGACTCGTGGAGTGTAGTGTGGGGAGTGTGTCAAATGTAAAGTGTGGAGTGTAAACTGTAAAGTGTGGAGTGTAGAGTGTGGAGTGTGGAGTGTAGAGTGTAAAGTGTGGAGTGTAAAGTGTGGAGTGTCAAGTGTAGAGTGTAGAGTGTGGAGTGTACAGTGTAGAGTCTGGAGTGAGGAGTGCAGAGTGCGGAGTGTAAGTGTAGAGTGTGGGGTGTGGAGTGGGAAGTGTGGAGTGTAGAGTGTGGAGAATGTGGAGTGTAGAGTGTGGAGTGTGGAGTGTAAAGTGTGGAGTGTAAAGTGTAGAGTGTAAAGTGTGGAGTGTAAAGTGTGGACTGGGAAGTGTAAAGTGTATAGTGTGGAGTGTAGAGTGTGGAGTGTAGAGCACGCAATGCGACATGTCTGATGTGTTGCGCCTGCCATGCAACATGGCAATGGAGGTCTCCAAAGTGCGGCGCCGGCCACGAAAACTGCAACTCATCTTGTGAAAACGACGCAAAGTATTGCGCCTGCGACACAAAACGACTCTCGACACGTTACAGTATCAAACAGGTTGGAATGTCACAAAGTGCCACGCCTGCCACGCAAAACGGCATGACAACCTGCTTTGAAACCTTCGAAACAGGATAGGTTTTGCAGCTTGCCCACGTAGACACGGCGGGGCCACAGGAAAACCGGAGACTCGAGACGAGACACGTTGGAGCATCAAAACCAGCATTTCGTGCGAGACTCCATCCAATTTTCATACTTTGTTTGTAGCTTCAAATTCGGCGTTTTACGAGTTTTCTTATGAACCTCCAAATTTGCTACCTCAAAATCGATGTTTCGTGCGAAGCTTCCATCAAGTTTCATCACGTCTCAGAAAATGCCACGCCTGCCACGGAATTTGCACCTCGTCGCCACTTGACGCAGCCCTGATTCGCAAAAACACGCAATGCGACACGTCTAAAGTGCTACGCCTGCCACACAAAATGACGATGGACACGTCCAAAGTGCTGCGCCTGCCACCAAAACTGCAACGCATCTTCTGAAAACGTCGCAAAAGTATTGTGCCTGCCACACAAAACAACTTTCCGCACGTCACGAAACACGTCTGAATGTCACGAAGTGCCATGCCTGCCACGTGAAACGAAGCAACGCGACGTTTCAAACCTCCAAAAATGACCCCTTTTGCAAAACTTGCCATAGGCACGGCCATACGGCCCTCACGCGGACGGTTGCGAACGGTTGCGGACGGTTGCGAACGGTTGCCGCAAAGTCGAGCGAACACACCCTCAAACCCCAGACCCCCAGAGTGAAATAAAACTACCTGAGGTGTTGATTATTTGGGGGGATGGGGGTTTAGTATTAGGGGGAACGGATTATGGATGCTCAGCCAAGCAACTCACACCCTTCTTTTGAAGAACTCCATCGCAGACAGCGCGTCGCAAGGGTCTTAGGGAAAATCTCAATACATTCCATTTCCGCCCAGCAAATGGAAGAACCACACAACTCACTTGAGTTCCTCAATTTCAATGTGCACAGTTTTCCCTCCAAAATGAGTGGGATGTAAACCATGGTAAAACCGATGCTCAACTGCTAACATGGTGATGCTGCCGCTATGGTGATTGCATTCCACACATTAGCAACAACTCCAAAGGAAGTGCCGGGAAGCTCTGTGCAGCCATCGTTCAGAAGAATTGGTAGAATTCGTTCCACCGTATAAAACGACGGTGACAACATGAAGATCACCCAACCTGCCCAGCTACGGGGCAGATAGGAGGTGGGGGCATATAGTACGCACATTGTAGACTCCAAAAGATATAAAAACTCCAGCATCTGTTTGTTTACAGGAGTGTACTTGGATGTGCATCCCATCTACTTCATAACCTATACACATTATAACTGGGGTATGGTATGTCCTATCTTTCTTGCTCACTCACGATGCCTGGATGCACCACCATTTTGAGTTAAATCCCATACTGTACCTCCACGCTATATAATTTAAGGATTTAATGGTTAAACCAATGATGAACCATAAAAAGTCCATAAACACTCCCTTTTTCACTCGACAAATCCCTATTGATTTGGATTAAATTCAATTGCTTTACCATTTCTCACATAAAAACACAATGTTTTATCCTTTTTGCTTTTTCACCATGTTTCATGGTTATAGCCATGTAACCCCAGCCACACGATCGCGCTGAGGGCCCTGCGCCACGACCCGCCTAGGCCACCTAGCGCTCCATGCACATTGCCATAGGCGATCATGTCCTTGGAGCTTCACCCAGAATTCCAAAAAGACATAGAAATAGTGCACATGTACTTCTGATTTCTACTGGATACTCCCAGAATGAAAGCTAATACTTCTATTGGATACAATCACAAATTAAATATAATCAATTATAGTACAAATGCATATGAAATATGTTTGACTATGTATAACTTAAATGCAGTCAATCAAATTCAAGTATATTCAAAATTAGTCAAATATAGTATAGTCAAATATGATCAAATAAACTATAATCAACTATACTCAATTATCTACAAGCTTTCTCTTTTGTTCTTTCGTGACTGCTGTGAGTGCGCCCTACAGTGGAGGTTCAGACAGGCTCTTACTTGAAACCATGATCCAGGTCAAGATCCATCACTCAACAGGCACCGGCAGCACTGGCATTTAGAAATTTAAAGCGGTCATGAACCTATCTGTTCTATCTAAAACAACAATCCATGTACATTATTTCGATGCAGGTTGTCTTCGAATCAATCTACCGGAAAGTATTTCGAAGAGATGTTCGTCTTCGAAAACAATGCTCTACCCTCTGGTAATCTAACATCTTGCTATGGAAAATCCTGAGTAACAAATATAACTATATATACATAATCATGGTCAATCTTAGGTACTTGCCAACAAATCTAATCTAATCTCTAGCTTGTTAGTAAATCCAACCATTGATAGCAACATATTAAAGCACTCAAAGTATCTAACCAAGGGTTGAACCAGTGGTAAACCATCGACCATCATCGGGCCATGCCTTCCACCATGTTCCATCCAGCCCTCAGATTCCCCTGGTGTCCCAGGAGCCACACCCGAACACAGCTGCGCCACCACCAGCAATAACCTTCGGAAGATCCAAAATCCGGTGGCTGGTGAAGTCACCCATTGGGGAAACAAACCCTCCAGAAAACATATAGAAAAAAACCGTGATAATATAATATACCATCTGGTTATTTAACAGTTCGCCATGGAAAATCACCATGCTATTAATAGGTAAACCATCTATTTCCATGGGCCATCTATACCATGGCTATGTTAGTCATAACCAAATGGTATGATAATCCATGGGTTTAGTTTCCCATGCGGACAGGATCTACGGATGGTGGAGTCTTTCCATATCTTAGCTCGCTGGAGGGTATCATGGGGGTATCATAGGGGTGGGGACATGAATGATGCCAGGCGAACAGATGGGGGACTATGAAACCAACAACGATCTGCTTGGCACCCAGGCTCTGAAAAATTAACTATCTTGCAATCATGAAACTTTATCAGGATGCAAACGGAATGTGCCATCTGGTTGTTTAACATAGCTCTGGAAACCATTGTCCATTTAGTTCGATGAGTTATAATGATTTACCTATAAAATATATGGGGTGTTGATTTTCCATAGCTAAAAAGTTAAATAAGTAGAGGGCATATATGCCATGCTATTTCCCAACAGCCAAACAGTGTTTCTCCACATTCTCTCTGCTGAGCCCAACCAGGCCATGCATCAGCTGAGATCGTGTGAAGAGGATATCACCAGCCTTCGAATATTCGGATATGTTTGGCGGGCTTTGCTCTTCTGGTAATCCAAACCTGACTGGAAAATCAAGCATCACAACTATTATTTTACTAGTATATAAACATGGAGAAATACCACTGTGCTTCTCCAATTTTTTGATTACTGGAGGGCAATCCCATTCTCCGCACCGGTCTGCCAGGCAGCATGATGGTGACGGTGGCCGTGGATTGGCTGGGCAGGTTCATTGACAAGAAGAAAGATATACCTGAAATGCATGATTCATTGGATTGGTTGATTGGTTCAAGGAAATCCTGCAGGTACTTGATGGTGCAGATTTTCCTTCAACCAAGTGAATGATGCGCGTTGATGGACCAACCGAGACTTAGAACAACTGGTTGGGACAGGCCAAATTGGAATCGTCTTTGAAAGAGCCGTCCCACCTATATAAATGATTATCTGGTACTGCCATGCGAATACTGGCCAAATCAAATATCGAAATCACCAGCCAGATACCACACCTCTTCTGAATTTGCTACACTTCCTCGTTTTGAAAGAGATCAAAAGTACACGAAAGTGGAGAAAGAATGAAGGACAACTCCGAGATTTCTGTTGGAAAGCTGCTCAGGGTATACAGGAGTTTTCTCGTCCCATGCCAAAAGGTCAAGATGCCAAAAGCCAAATAGCACTGTGCCACTGACAGACGCAGCAGAACCCAAGGTGCTGCCGCAACATGGGAGAACGGGCCGTAAATACCTGTCACTTGGACTCGGCTTGATTTGTCAAGCTTTAGGTAATATATGGAGTACAATATGCTGTAATAATATCGGAAACTCATCGCCCAATATTGGGTTTAATATATGGAAAATAGTTTTGAGCAATCCTATTTTTATGGTGTGTGTAATTTATCGAAGCATGCTTCAAATCACAAGTGCGTGCAGAAAATTCACAACCTGGTATGGAAGCCACTGATGTGGAAGATAGAACCCCGAAGTGGTATGAAGTGGCCATTTCACATCATTTCACGCAGGACCCAATGGTGAAAAGTGAAAACACGCTTTCAAACTATGTTCCAAACTTACGTAATCGGAACTTTCAGATTGATACCCTCTGGTAAACTAACATAACATAACCATAGAAAATCACCATGTTGAATAGGTAAACTATCTATAAATAGGCAATTTTCCACAGCTATGTTAGTTTACCAGAGGGTAGATCCGTATCAGCACATGATTCGCTGTGAAGCGCCATGGTCCGAACGTCAGCGCGAGCGGCCTGTCCACAACATCGCGAAGAGCAGCATCTCCGCGAAATGGCAGAGGTCCTGAAGCGCAACAGAATGGAAAATGATGTGTAACCCAAGCAAGCCCATGGTTGATCATCTTTTCCCCATTGAGAACAGCCAGAAAATCCAAAAGACTCATGTTATCCCAAGGTTCATTGTGGATAATTGCTAGTATGGTACTGTAGGTAAAGGAGTCGTTTGACTTTCATGGATGAATGAGCCATCAATTGGGGCACCCCCTCTATCACTAATTCCTGGCTTTCGTAGTCCTGCCGAGTCCTGCCAGAATCTGCATGCCTAAAAGTTATATGAATATTGCATGCGTCCACCATGGTTCACCTCATTTCACCTATAATTGTTCCGAACAAATCGGAGCAGTGAGAGCGCTTCTTCTTGGTGTTGTCCAAAACAGCGTGGGAATAGAGGCCCCAAGATCTTCCCATTGAAGCAACCAAGGCAATCACGCATCGGACGTCTTTGGATCATGATGCTTCTACTTGTCAATCATTTTTTTACTAGTAAATTGGCCACAAGTCAGGGAAATAGAGGCAGAAAAATCTAACTCCTGCTGATGATTCTCGTGTTGGGAGGCCATTCACAACTTGGATCCCTTCGCCTTGCCCGTCCTTTGCCAGGTACTGAGACAAGATAGGAATCCCAGCAGTATCCTGCGTTGGGATCCCACCACAGGAAGATCACTGGTACACTGCCAGCTTGGCCATCTTTTCTCCATGGTTGTATCATGGAGTGGTTTATAAACCCATTGACTAGTTCGATATACCATAAATGTAGATAATTAAATAAATACACTTAAAATTTTAAAATAACCAAATAAAAAACCTAGTGTCTATTTATATATATATATATGTTTATATTAGAGTCATCTTCCTTACCATCTTTCGATATTTTCTGTGAACCATTGTGAACCTCGAAAAAGATGCCGCGCCCGACACCGACTGACTATGCAGTTGTTCTATCTCCAACTGACTCTCACAAAGTTAACGCTTGTGTCCTTTTGGAGAACCAGGTGGGGTGAAATTGGCGTCACATTTTTTCATTTACCGTCATTTCGAACAATAGCCCTATCATGGTTGAGTATCAGCCACCAAAAAATGGTAGAAATGGGCCGTTCGTCTGTGGGAGCAGCTGGGCTGCCACTTGGATGTGCATCTTACACCTATATTGACTAGGTAGAGATTGATCATCCCACAAACTAAGATCATAGGCCACTAACATAGACATCATAGACCCCTGGAATAAATGGAAGTTCTCCCCTTCTTAGAGGAAATGTGGCTTTGGAAACTTCTTTTCCTCTCAGAATAGGCAGCCACGAAAAGAGTCGACGTTAGTTCGGCCACGAATTCTGCAGGCCTCACGCTGCCTTTCAAGCCGGTCGCAGCTGAAGACATACATACCTGGGACATTTATTTTAAGGACCTGGGAGTTGATCTTCCTATTGGATAGTGCCATTTAAAAACAGGATGGTAAGGGTGGTGGGTTCAATAGTAAAATACGGTGGTTGAAAGTCTATCTCTAAGCCCCAGGTGAATTCTCCCGTCGGAAGACCAGGATTTGGGCCGTAGGAACCTATCATATGTTGGATACTCTGCATGATGCTCGCGATGAATTGTAATTGCATAAACATTGATTCAGCATTTTCTGCACAAACCAGCTGACATGAGTACCAACCACTTCCCCATAATATATATATACTGGTTGGTGGTTGAGCCACCCCTCAGAAAAATATGAAAGTCAGTTGGGATGATGACATTTCCAATTATGGAAAAAATAAAAAACATGTGCCAAACCACCAACCAGTAATTAATCATAATATGAAAAAAGCTTCCCAAGCAAAACTCTGTTTCATCCGGGGGTCCACCGACCAAAAACGGGGGAAGAAATCCGTCGGGGTCAGCATTTTTTTTTTTTTCGAAACAATAACGTGCCTGAAGGATCTGCTGAAAGACTTTTCCAAAAGGTTTATGGACATAAATTGCTGGTGCTGTAATCTGTGGCACAAGATATCATGATGTCTTTGATAAATGATTTACGGTGATTGTAATGATTCGGTTCAAGCTAGTTAGTCACTGCGGAGAGAGTGGCAACCGAGAGGGCCAAGAGTAATTATTTATGTTTGATGCTTAAGACTTGAAACATCTGACACCCATCTGGGTAAATTATAATAATTCACTAGCCTGAAATAAGGCTATCTTGGGGATGGCTTACTAACCATGATTATAGTGAGGCCGCAGTGAGGTCGCAGTGAGGTCGTTATAATTTACCCAGACCCATGTAATATGATGCCTGCTTGGGTTTGTTGATTCCTCTGATGCTGCCTGCTTCGTCAAGAGTTCACGCTGTGTTGCTATGGATGCACACCGGGAGCATCAGCATTGATTGGGCGATGCCCATCTTCGTCAGAATCGTTTCGAAGTCTCCGTCATCACCTGAGACGTGCGGATGAAGCGAACACTTGTGCCGAAAGACCATAAACTGATCCGCTGGATTTCAATGGATTTATATAGGTGGATTTAGAATATACATATAGGTTGAGGGGAGTTTTCAGTACCCTCCAACCATTGGAGCATGCTTTGCCCTCCAATGAACACATCGATGCCACCAGGGGGTGGGCCATACAAGTAGTAACAAACCCACTGAACGTGACACTCACCCACTTTCTAATCGCACCATCCCCTAAGATTACAATCTCAGAGCTGGCTGGTGCTGGAGCTTACAGGAGTTTACCATATGAAGGTTTCCTGAAATTAGGGTACCCCTAAATCATCTATTTCATAGGAGTTTCTATGAAATAAACCAACCAGCTATTGGGGATCCTCCCAACCCCCAGCAACCCCCAGCAACCCCCAGCAACCCCCACCCTGGCCCTGGCAGTGCCAGAGTGGCCCAGTAGAAGTCGCACCACGACCAGAAATAAGGCCACGAGGCCCAGATTCGTCACGCGATGCTTCCAGAGACGGCACACCTGGAGGCAACAGCGCCTTGGACGAGCTGGGGATGGCTGGGACGTCAATTAGAGCAACCCCAAAAAGGGATAGCAAGGGCCATGGAAGTGGCACAAATTACTGTTCTTTCACATTTTTCGGGTCAAATCCTGTGACAGTGTGAATTCCAAATCGTATACCTACCATGAAGCCTTCTTCGTTGAGATGGCCGTTCATCTGCCCATTAGCTCAAGTGACAATCATCCCTACGTGACGCATAGAATTCCACAAACTATCCATGACACCCATTCATAATTACAGGGATATGAACCAGGCTATTACATTGAACATAATTACAGGATATTACATATCACCTAACATAATTACATTGAACATAACAAACCATAATGGTTCACCAACATTGAACATAATTACAGGATATGAACCAGGCTTGGGTCATCCATGATGAACCCACCCACCATCATCCACCATCCCACTTTTCGAATGGCCAGGGTTTAGGGGGTTGGGTTCCCATCGATGGATCCCCATTTGGCGGTTTATGATGGAAAATCTTATGGAAAAGTGGATGATTTAGGGATCGCCCCCATTACCCATGGGATCCATGGTGCTGGTATATATGCTAACATTTGGGGTATATTGATGGTAAATGTTACCATATATAGCATACATGGATCCTATGGGTTATAGGAAACTACCATTTCACTTCACCATATTAATTCATATTTCAATATATTTCACCTCGGCATTTTTGTACCCAGTGACAGGTACAAGGTCCAGAAGGTCTCCGAAACGCCAGGCCGAAACTTCTCGTACGAGGACAGGGGTGGAGGCGCCTGTACCTCCTCACCGAACTGCGGAGGGGTTGCAATCATGATCATCAATTTCAGAACGGATTCATACTTAAAATCTGTGGATGATAAAATCTCAAAAAGTGTTTTATCATCATGTTTAATGAAAATTCACTCCCCCACGGGGTGCCGCCCTCTAAAATCTATGGATTAGAAACGGTTAGAATTTATACTCATAGCTGGCATAGCTGGGGCTTGGCATCTTGTGGATCCGCCTCCGCGGAGCGAAAGGGGGCCACAGAATGCGCGTTGGATCGCCACTGGGCGGCCAAGTCATGAGAGGCTTCGCTCGACTCGGAGCTGGAACTGTCGATGAAGTCCAGGAAACAATCCTGGAACTGAGACTTACCCTCTGGTAATTTAACATAGCTATTGAAAATGGCCATTTATAGTGGATTTTCCCATTAAAAATGGTGATTTTCCTTGGCTATGTTAAATTACCAGAGGGTACTGGTGCTTAGTAATGAGGGAATGATCTATAATAACCACTAGTAATCATCCCAGCAACCCCCTAAACCCCACGTAAAACGCACCAGAAGTCAGCTCCAATCTGAAAGTTGGCCCTTGACATCTAACCAATCGGTTGGATAGGGAAAAGGAACAAACAAATTTCTGACGAAGAATGAACAACAATGGGTGAGAAATTCCCAATGTCATAATAGTATGAGATAGGATGCGGGATCCAACTTCCAGACGTATACAGAAAAAGTGGGAATTGAGAATTTGTTCACCGCAGTCTCCAACACTTGGAGATGCTTCAAGCCACAAGCAATGGGATTGGACTGAAGGGATGATTTCTGGAATTTCCTGGATGGGAGGGGTGCTTACTTTGAGACGGCCTCGTAAAGTCAACATGTTGATTGATCTGATTGATCCATGGCCTATCTCTAGATAATCCTGAAAAGACTACATTTTAGCATAGTTTCGCTGGTTACTAATTGATCTAATTGTTAGTATATATGTTCTAATTATTCATAATTCATAGCCAAAAATTCAGAACTAGCACTACCCACCCAAGGTTTCCCAAGTTTAGCAACCTCTCTAAGCATTGCCGGCCACGGTTCGGCAGGATTCGCCTTGTCAGGGATCTCCGCATGAAGCACCTTTGGGCACGATATCCAGCAATGAAACCTATAGGAGAAGTAGGGCTCTTGGATGCTTTTGGCATGTTTGTTTCCACCCACATAAGGGTTTCCGGTTTCGATTTTAGCTAAGCAACAAAATCAACAATTATGGGAAGCCGAGGTTTGTTTCAACCCTTCACAAACTGTGTCCGAAACCTTCAATCAAAATTGATCCATGATTGCAGTGGCAAAACATATCCCCTCCCACCATGGCAACGCTCGGGTTTCCAGAATATTCGCAGAGAGCAGCGAACTTTACATTAGAAATATTCAGAAAGTACCCAAAGCCCTAGAATATTTGCTGAACACCCATCATTTTCTCCAGGGTTTGGCCTCTGCAAAAACTGTACAACCTGAAACATGGGACGCCCCAAAATTGCTAATGGAAAGCAACAGCTGGTGATAATAAATGTTCACACCAAACAATGGATCCAAGACTTTAACACTATGGATGTTGAACTTAACACCAAACAGTGGTTAACATTAATTATAATTCACTATAATTCACTATACCATACATCACTGGAAAAAGTACTATAAATCGCTATAAATCACTACAAATCATTAAAAAACACTATAATTCACTATAAATCACTGGAAAAAGTACTATAAATCGCTATAAATCACTACAAATCACTAAAAAACACTATAAATCACTATAAATCACTGGAAAAAGTACTATAAATCGCTATAAATCACCATAAACCAAGCCCCTTTTTCATCCCGTTGCGGTGACACAAAAGGCACCTGGGTGAAGTAGTTCACGCTCTCGGCCACGGCACCGGAGTAGACCAAGAAGCCGCCCGTGGCCAGGAGAACCACCTGGTCGAAGCACTCCTTCGCCGGGATCCGGACATGGACAGGATATGATGATAGGATGATAGGTAATGTTTAAGAACAAATAACACCTGTCTATCTATCTATCTATCTACCTATCTATCTATCTATCTATCTATGTATCTTCCTATCTATCTCTAACTAATCTAATCTAATCTGATCTACAGTATCTATATGAAATGTGTATATGAGTGGCGGACAAAATTACTTACTACCCGCAATGGGTTTGGCCAAAGTGGGTGGTCCCCAATCGGTGTGAAGGTTTGTACTTCCATGCTATGTGCAAAAATATGGTATCGGTAAGTGGGTGGTGTTGTGAATGTTTTCGCACAAATTTCAACATCCCATGTCGACTCCCCACTACTTTAGTCTTCCGCTACTTGTGTCGGTTACTCATATATAATCATATATATATATTTATGGGTCTTGGACTTAGAATGACTTAGGCATGTTTATTTCTGTAATGAAGACCTTGCGGGAAAATCTATACCAGAAACCCAAGGTGAGGCATTCGCCCAACATGAACAGATCCAGTACGAAACCAGGGTTGCATTTGTCGGGTTTTAGTTAATATATGTTACCAGTACCCTCTGGTAATTTAACATAGCGAACTGGAAAATCACCATTTAGAAAATAAGTAAATCATCGAACAAGATCTATCAACAGCTATATGTTAAATAACCAGAGGATACCAGAGGGTAAGATCTAAGGGATCTGACTTCATGACATGTTGGCCCACCAAGCGGCCAGGGTTTGCCAGCGTGGTTGATGAATCACAGCCACCTGCAGCGTGGGTGGACTCCAGAGATAAGGGATATATGCCACATGGTTTTCGATAGTGTTTTTTTGTGCTTTTGAATGGGATTGTAATGCTGTACTCGATGGACTTTTAATGGTTCTTAATGGGATGTAGTTATATGGGATGTTTCTGGTTGGTGGCTTCAACCCCTCTGAAAAATATGAGTTCGTCAAATGGGATGATGAAGTGCCCAACTGAATGGAAAAAATAAGATATGTTTCAAACCACCAACCAGCTCATATATATAGATCATTATAGATCCAGACATTGGAAGCGTCATGCAATGTCTGCGATTTGGACACCTTTGGGCCTTTTTTGAATTGAGCGTACACCATGGTCAATCTCACTAATTGCTTCGAAAACTGAGTTCTTGTTTTTTTGGAATGGTTATAGTCCTATATCTATATGTACCAGTCAGTCTCCCCAGAACAGCGCATTCACCCTGACAACATGACACATCTATTGCTTCCCGGTGGCCGTGGTGCAACGTAGACTCGACTTGTTGCAGATCAGTTTCACGATGGAATGTGCAGCAGCTGCATCCTCACCATGTCAGTGCCCCCATGGTGATGTCTTTGTTGATATATTATAACTGCCATAAACAAGAATGACCTGATACATGGGTTATAAACTGCCCTGACTAACAGAATAAAACCACTTTGCATCTTATCTACCATTGGATCTCCAGTTGGTAGATGACGGGAAGGGTAGCCTTCGGGAACAAACAAGGAAACCCTTACATACCAATGGTTCTCCCCTTGAAAGGCGGGTGAATCTCTACATTTGCCAAGAGCCGAGGCTACCATCCCCAATGATCCAGGTCAACCAACCTGGTATGGACAAGAACTGACCCGGTGACCAGCTACGCAAAGCTCTACGCAAGTTGTTTTATACCCACCCCGAAAAGATTCTCTTTTCACGACTTGTAGTGTATCAAACTGGTCCAAACCTACTCTCCCAATTTTCTGAAACTCATTGACCAATTGTGTTTTTGTTTGCTGCACATGTTCGCAAATCACACACTGTGTTTTTCTAGATTTTGATGCTCAACCAAACTTTGTGATCATTTACCGGGTGGGTGGGCTCCTGGGTGGACTTACCACCCCAAAATCCAATGGATGACCATCGTTTTGTGGGGCAATTTTGGGAATACCTCTCATTTCTGGCACAACCCCAAATTAATCTGGGTGAATTATAATATTTCACTAACCTGAATTAAGGCCACCAACTTCTTGTGGTTATTTGGGGATGATTTCCCTTATTAATCATGATTCCAGTGAGGTCGCAGTGAGGTCGTTACAATTTATCCAGATTAATCCATTCAAGTCAGATTTCGGTTCAACCCACCACTCCCAAAAACAACACACATAGCCTTTGGTAAACTAACATAGCGAACTGGAAAATCACAATTTTGAAGTTCGGTATGCTTCGGTAAATCAACGAAGTAAAATGAAAGTGTGGATTTGTGATAGCTAATTGTTAAATTCCTAGAGAGTAACTCCCTAACCAATAATCACAATTGATCACCATTAATTATCATTAATAACCCTACCCCCGCCCAAAAAAAAAGATCACCATTAAAAAAAAACATAGATCACCATTCATTATCACCATGATATAATAATACTCACTATTATGAAAGATATAGTATCGTTATAATCAAATCCCCAGTATAATCATGATATCAGCAGAATCATCATTAATTGTCCATTGGAAAATGGACCATTCATAGATGATTTATGAGGATTTACCAATTTTCTAAATGGTGATTTTCCATGGCTATGTTAAATAACCAGAGGGTATCTCTATAACTTATATCATCTTATATCATCCCCCAAACCCAAAAAAAAACACTTGAAACAAGCCGCTGACCAAAGCTGGTTGGTGGTTTCAACCCCTCTGAAAAATATGAAAGTCAATGGGAAGGATGACATCCCATATATGAAATGGAAAATAAAAGCCATGTTTGAAACCACCAACCAGAAAGTCATGGCTTGGACCTTGACGCCTAGCATCCAGACCACTCGTTGGTTCGTCCAGAAACAGCACCGAGGGGTCTCCCACCTGGCCACCGACAAAAATCCCAATGGATTTTCCAGGCATATTCTTGGTTAATGTTGGTTAATCTGAGGGGATAACCATCAAAAAAATGGATATGCTTGGAAAATGTTGGTTTAACTTAGGGGATAACCATCAAAAAACAGGATATGCTTGGTTATTGCCGGTTAATGTTGGTTCATCTTAGGGGATAGCCGGGATAACCGGGATAACCATCGACAAAAAATGATGAAACATGATAAAACAATTAGGATGTGGGATATTGATCCACCATAATCAGTAACAATCCAATCAATGGACTGGTTTGAGGAAAAATGCACAGGAAACCATGTTTAGACATAGAGGTTTCGTGCAAATTGTCCCTGAAAAAAAAATCCGGGAATCAAATATCATCAAACATCCATGGCACATGGTACGTTTTTTTCAATCGGATGCTTGCGGAAAAACATGCCAGTGGCTGCGAGCGTGAAACTGGTGATGTCCAAGCCAGCCATGTTCAACTACCAGAAGCGAATTGCTGCACACACTTCATTGCTTATTTGACATTACTGACCTACTCTTATGTGTTTTTCCGAAAAAGATACAGTACTTATGCATTTAATTGCAGGATGTTTTTCAAAACGAAAAACATCCCACCATAATTTCCAGATATTTCCAGGTTTCTAACAAAAAAATGGCCCTTAGACATCCCACCCAGTGGTGCCCGGGGCCCTGGTTACGAAGCCCCCATTTCCGTGTGGTCATCCATGGTTCTCCCACATGAAAATTGCGTGAAAGCCCGTTGCAATGGAACATCCATGGATGATTTCCCATGGGATTTCGGAGCTTCCAAGGATTCCAAGGATTCCAAGGCCCCAGACCAGTTCCATCGCAATGGACGTGCGCTTTCGTTGCCCTCCGCTGATGCCACGCACTTCGGCGTTCCCTTGGGGACCAAGGACCAAGGGAGGCAGCGTCACCTGGGGTCCCTTGAACAACTCTGCGGTAATTTGACATAGGAACGGAAGATTCCCAGTTTCAATAGATGCAGCACATGCATCTAATCATAGATCATTAGATAGAGGATTGTCACTGGCATGCCAGAGTACCACAAGGGTACTAGGCAGAGCCCCTTTTTTTTCAAGAAGAATCTTCGACTTTCTACTCTGGGTTCCCGGATCATCATCCCATAGTGGTTTTCGATTGACCCAACATCCCAACACAACAAAAAGGTCATAAAACATCACAGAATATACCCTCTGGCAATTTGTTGCATAGCATTGGAACAGGGCCCAGTCGAAATAGTTGATTTACCCATTAAAAATGGTGATGTTCCATAGTTTTTTGTATGTTTACCAGAGGGTACTCAGAATGATCATTTGGAGATTGAAGTTCTGGGTTCCAGCTGGTTCATATTTTCCCATCTTGAGGATGACTTCGTGACTTCGTGACTTCCATGAGTACATCTATGGTAATAATATGTAATAATAACCCACCCAATGGGATATACCATGGTAATAATGCTATAATATGGTGCAGATAACTCACTATGGTAAGAATCATCCCTACAACTATGGAGTTATTTATATATCATGATACCTATGGTTATATAATGTTATATACCATAGGATAACCCCCTTCTTACTGGCTGCGAAAGCGCAAGCATCCCGGCAACATCTTGCCATGGCTCCAACCACTGTGTCCTTGACATGCGCAATGCCCACGTCCTTCAGCACGGTCTCCACCCGTGCAGCGGTGTCCACCAGCCCCGTATTGGGCGGCAGACGCAGCCGGGCGGAGAAGTAGACGTTCTCGTAGACGGTGAGCTCCTAAAACCAATGATCTGTAGGGATATCATGGGATAGATCATGGGTGCTACCAAGAACATGGGGCACACCATATCGAAGATTTTTGTGGTAATGTGACTATAACTATCTGGGTGAATTTAAAAAGAGTTCAATTTAGCATTAAGTAAGGTTAGTGTGGGATGAGTTCACTTATTGACCATGATTATAGTCACTAACCTGAATTGACTTAAATAGGTTATAATGGGTTAATATTTAAATCATGGGTACGGTACATAATTCACTCATGGTTACTTCTGGGATGACTCCACTGCAGGCTTCGGTCGTTGTAATTTATCCAGATTTATGTTCTGGGCCCATGTTCGCCATGTTCCACCTCAAACTTTGGATGAACAAATCTTAGGTTTCCTTGGAAAATTCATGAAACATCGAGGTGTTCGCTGTTCACGGAAGATAGCGGCAGATTGTCACGTGGGGGGATGATAGGTTTTGGCTGGCATTGACCTTGACCTAGACATACCTAGATTGATTGGCTTTTGAAAAAAATGGTGGTTTGTTGGTCCTTCTGTTTTTTCGTTGGCCAAACAATGGAAAAGGGACAGCTATTGTTGGACAGAAACAGGAAACATGCCTTATGTGATCGTATCTGCATGCCTATCAGCCAGAGTAGCCCCCAAAGAATAATCCAAAGGGTCCTGCGATGGTGGAATGACCAAAAGAAACTTCAACCCAGCATCTTCAGCAGCTTCATTTTGATATGATCATGTTAGTACATGGATGGTCTCCAACCACATGCAGTTGCATTCGTAGACTTTTGTTGCGAAGGGAGGCTCTCATCCAAGTAATTACCAATGTGCCAGGTTGAACGAGACCCTATTTTTTTTGCTAGAATCCCAAGCCCCGGAGTCTCAAATCACCAGCTATACAATCTCTTCCCCCTACAAAATTAACTCCTTGTGAAGCCACATAGAACGCCCAAAATGAATACGCAGATCCAATACCAAGCCAGGGTTTATTGCGGGATATTCAATTGCCTCTGGGGAATAGATTGCCCTTGCGTAATCAAACATGGCCACATGGCAACTGGAAATCCCCTATAAATGAAGGTTTTAATGTTAGCTCCTGATTAGTAGCTAGGTTCGCTATTGTGGCAAATTTTCTCCAAATTATTCTGAAACTCATGTATTGTTTGGAGGGTTTGCTTTTGTGGCAAAACAAAATGGGAGTACTACAAGTACTACAAGTACTACAAATACTACAAGTACTACAAGTAATCGAAGGAAGTTTAGAAGTCAAACTTCCGACAATATGGAGAGATGAAAAGCAGAGCAGGGAAGAGGCATAGAGAAGAGAAAGATTAGAAGAAAGAAGATTAGAAGAGAAAGAGTAAGAAG
>Ga0126342_10010113_pt1 | contig 16877 bp, 12 predicted proteins | sample Cyp1metagenome_FD_92528 | JGI IMG/M metagenome (GOLD analysis project Ga0126342, IMG submission 92528) | Coral microbial communities from Lord Howe Island, Old Settlement Bay, Australia - Cyphastrea 1 metagenome | ecosystem: Host-associated > Invertebrates > Cnidaria > Coral ... | reverse complement strand
GATATATATATATATATATATATATGTGTATATATATATATATATATATATATATATATATATATATATATATATATATATATCAATGTATTTATAGATACATGTATTAATGTATATATATATATATACATATATAAATATTGATATATGCATGTAGATATTTGCATATACATATAGATATATTGACATATATATATATCCCCATAAACCCTAGTTATTGTGGCTAAAAACCGCTTAGCTATCTTGGCATCCCACGTCGTAGGGAGTTTACAGAAGAACATCTGTGGGTCCCACAGCACTAATGGTTGACTGGATCCATGACAGTTGACCGTGGGTTGATTCTGGTTAATTAATGAAGATCCATGTTCGCTGGTATTTTTTTCCAAAGCACCGATGGTTGACTGGATCCATAGGCATTTGACCGTGGGTTAATTCTGATTAATTGATGAATAATCCATGTTCGCTGGTAAAACTCTAAGGTCACTTTGATATCGAGCTAGTCATTGATTACTCATCGTTAATCCAAGTGTTTTTGCTTAATTTCCAATTTCTATACCAGCTGATTTGCTATACATCTATACAATCTCATTCGTTTTTTTTTGCCGATTTCATGTCCAATGTTTCATGGTTAGTGTTGTTCCATATTTTTGCTTATGTATATCTCCCACTCACTAAGCCAGGAACTGATCAATAATCATGGTTAATACAAATATTTTCCAAATTGTCCATATTTATTGGCCAATCCAACAGTTGTATATACCACAGAAATCGCAGTGGCCAACAAGTTGTCCTTCTTGGGAAATTAAGGTGCCGGTTTGGTTATCTACCAATACAGGTTAATGGGGGGGAACCCTCCATTAAGCAACCAACCAGTGGGATTTTAGGACACCTATGGTAGCCAGCTACTAAATAAAATAAGTTGTTCAATCATAATATAAAAATATTACGGATGTAACATGATACAACTGGGAATACTGGGATACAATTATCGGTTATTATGGGGATGTAATGGGGATAACTATACAATTATATCATTATATGATTTCAATTATATAATTATGTCTACCCGTGAAACTTACCATGCCGGGAATGTTTTCCCAGCCGAGAGGCGATACCCTTGGGCTTCTCGACCTTCTCCGCCTCTGCATTGGTGGCGGCCTCCGCTGGAACAGCACTGGCGGCTTTCTCAGGCGCCTTAGAGGCGGGGAGAAACGGCTGGGGGAACCATGGTGGGACTGAAACCATTGGGAAATGCGTCTTTTTAACATCAAATGATGGTTGTTTCTATTAGGATATCACATTATTTTGAACATATGTTTAAAAACAAATCTAAACACTGCACTATATTGATTTCAACATATTTCAACTGAAATTCAACTCTTATGTTTAATGGTGTCATTTTTTTTAATCGTTGTTCCCCACACATACAGTGAATGGGGGATTGGGGGCTACCTTCTTCTTTTTCTTCTCCTTCTTTTTTTTCTTCTTCTTCTTGCGTGCCGTTGGTATGGTTTGTGAAAACTGATGTGAATAGGGGCTAGCTTGGAGAGATGAAATGTAAGGCGCATCGTGTATCAAACAAATTCTGATGGTTGATGAAGTGATGGGACTTATCCATCCATGGGGACGAGTTACGGCCAATCAATAGCTCATGGAGTCTAGGGGGGTAAGGGGAGGGGGGGAAAGAAGCTTATAATATAAGAGCCTAATAAGGGCTTATCCGATATCCCCAAGGCAGGGACAAACTTGTCTTTACTCCCTGGTCCAACCATGAATGAAACAAGAGATCCTTATTCAAGATTTGTTCAGGGTTGGTTGAAGACTGATAAGGGCTTATTAAGAGGGTTTAAAGGATAAGCCTTGGGTAAGCCTGCTCCCAAGCTAATTTGCCTACCATCCCCCCAAAAATTCCCCAAAATCCCCCCTCCGATCCTCCCCCAAACCTTCCCAGACCCTCCCCAGGCCCTTCCCCTCCGCAGACTCTCCCATATCTTGGCCCCAGGCTCCTTGGCTGAAGACTTAGCTAGGCGAAGCATCTATTAAGTTTCTAATCAGATCTTAATAATCTTCCAATAAGAGCCTTACACAGAAGCCCTAAAAAACCTTATATGATAAGCTACTTGCCCCCTACATCCCCAACCCCCTTGTCCCCCCTAGACTCCATAAATAGCTGAAGTGATGGAAGCAGTGGATTGGCAATTTATACTTCAAACATGAATTAGAATGCCAACAACTGGGAAATCACCCACCAAAAAAATGTGCATTGAAACTAGGTCTCCACATGTCATGCAATGGTGAATGTTCCCTTTTAGCCCTGTGTGCTGGAGCCTGCTGCGCTGCAGGTGCCTGCTCTGCAGGTGCCTGCTCTGCAGGTGCCTGCTCTGCAGGCGCCGCGGCCGCAGCAGGTGCAGTGGCAGGCGCCGCGGCCGCAGCAGGCGCAGCCGCCGCCGGCTCTGCTGGTTTCGCGGAGGCACCGCAACCCATGGTGTGACACTATGGAGGACGCTTTGACGTAGGACGAGCGCTTGGAAGCTGCGGATGGAGGGGACTAACGGGTAAGGTGTATCGCCAACTGGCAACTTGGAAAGGGCTTCAACAAGAATAGAACCCACAGATTGCTAATTGTTCTTGGGTTGATGTAACTTCAAACCGCCAGGAAAATTAGCCATATGCCAGCATGTGGTTCTAGTAGAAATTCCACCGTGATGCAAGAAACCTCTTCGCTTCCGGTATCATCTTTCATGAGTCACAAAATGCACAGCACTAATAGTAGAAAATAATAATGCAAATAACACTAGCAATACATACAAGTAATAAAATCAGTGACATGTTGCTTTTCAAAAACATATAAATCACTGTATTGCAGGCACACTCTCTATACTATTTAAAAAAATCGGAGACTTTGAATGCTAAGCCTAGGAATTTGAATAAGGGGGTCAACATCACTAGAGCCCTTGGCATGCACGCACACACACACAAACCGCAAAAACGTACAACCCACAACGTTTCAAATGGAACACCAAAAATGTGCTTAGAACATGATTTGTAACTATGAGCGAGGGTGTGGCTCCACAAAAATCCATGGTCTATCACTGTCTCATATCTGTTATCAAACTGGCACAGGCAAGACTTTTCGCGATAGCGCACGAGACTCAAGCTCCACAAAGGCCCGGCAAACACACAGGTCATCAAATGTACAAGAGTTTCACAACCTGGTATCGATGCTATCGCGTACAGAAAACACACGGATTCACATATTACGTGTTCCTACAAAACTGCCACATCTTGTAAATACCTAAGCACTCCAAGTACCCCCAAACAAATATTTCACTTCATCAGTTCAACGCTTTTAGCAACTTTTACGGCTACTTGGAGGGTCCACATGGATGTGCATCACACTTAGTTAGTGGTTCGTAACCCACAAATAACCCCTATAATCCGATATATAAAAAGTGTGGATATTTCATGTATAATGGGGGGTATAACATGGTATAGCCCAGTTACTAAGTGGGTCTGGCACCCTCAAGTAGGTTTCTACCATCTTCCAACTCCGGGATCGCCGGAGCGGCCGGATGCCTGGCAAGGAGTTCTCTCTTGGGCTTTGCCGCATCCGAAGGGTTCACCGCCTGTGGAGACCACGGCCCATCGACTCGAGCCACACGATCGAAAATGGCATATTTGTGACTAATTATGGTAGATGATTTACCTATATTTTACCTATATTATCCTGTTAAATATCTTAAATATCCTATTTTTGTAATGGTAATTTTCCATGGCTACGTTACATTTCCAAATGATAAATCGTTGGTTTCTGTTCGTTTTAGGTATCCACCAATGATTTCATGGTTTTTCAAACATGGATCCAGTTGATGAGAAAATGGAAGGGTTAAGCAGTAGTGTTAAATTTTGCAGTCTAATTCTCCTGTGATCCTGTCCCCCAATCCGCCTATTGATACACAGTAAGAGGGTTCATGGTTTTGCTAGACCTTTTCCTCAGGTAACATGGGCAAACAAGGCCAAATACAATATAGAAGTGGGCAATCCCATCCCTGCATCATAAGTGCAAACCTTCTTGTTTTTATTGGCGCCAAGTATGCGCAAATTCAAAACCAAACCAAGGCCTCTGGCGACTTCTTAATGTATTGAAAAAGTGTGCGCCTGAGTGCAATCCATATGGGTATGGGGTCAACATCAACACCTACCATTTTCTATCTGAATGGCGATGAAAATCCAGCTTCACCAATCATTTTGAAGTTTCAATCAACGTGCCAAACTTCCAATCTGCAGCCATAGAAACCAGTTGGAGAACCACAACTGGGGAATTTACATGCCATGGCTACAAATCCGTTGCTAAGTGGCTTGGTCAGCGAAGCAATGGAGTGGCCAAGCGAATTTCCTGTATCACATTGACCTTCTTCGTTTCAAAACAGTTGATGCGTTCCAGTTTTGTCCCTGAAAACCCAACCCACCAGCTGCATGAGGATGCTTTCACGAGCAAACTTCCCTCGAGTTCTGGTTTGTGTCCGTGCCGGCGCGTGCACAAGGCATGCTGCGTTAGGCCCCAGGAATTGCCACAAACCATCCATCCCCTACCTGCCGAGCTAATCCTCAAAATGGTGAGGGAAAAAACAAACAATTGACTAGAACTTTAACATTTATCAGCTGGTTTACCAAGACAATACCCGTGCATTGAGTGTGATATTGCATGATATATAAAAAAAACACAATATTACATATATATATATATATGTTGTGTGTGTCTTTCATGGTTCAAGACTGCTTCCTCATTGTCATAGGCTAACCTATAACATTTCACCCTTCTTGCGCAACATTTGCCCAACATTCAATGCGCCTCGTTAGCACAACATTTGCCCAACATTCAATGCGCCTCATTGGCGAAGTGCCCGGCCCCCCTGGACAACTCAGCTTCCATGGCGGCGCCCAAAGCGTAGACGGTATGATGACCTGTGCGAAAAGGAACTCTGGATGGTGGAGAAACGATCAGCAGCAAGGATTTGCGTATCAAATGTTCGGAATCGGAGTTCATGTTAAGGAAAAAGCAACATGTTTCTGCTTCGAAGCTGACTGTGGGCTGTGAAACTGGGTATGCAAGTATTTCCCCAAACAGTGTGTCCACACTGAGGCTGAGGGGTTCTTACGGTAGTAGCAAGGGCCGGTGCTTGATCAGGGTGCTCCACCTGGGCCGCGGCAGTTTTCCTGAAAATTTCCGTCTAAAGTGGCTCTTGTGAAATGTTGAAGTGCATTTCGACTGCGCAGGCTCGCACAAAGTGTGTGTCTACGTTCTGGCCTCACTCTGGGCTCCAGCATTTTTCCTGTAAGTTTCTGTATAAAGTGGCTCTTGTGAAATCTCCAAGCGCATTTCGAATGCGCAGGCTCACACATACTGATCATAGTGTGGGTCTCGGTCTCGCTCTGCGGCCTTTTGCCTCTAAATTTGCGCATAAAATGGTTCTTGTGACATGTCAAGTGCATTTCGACTGCGCAGGCTCGCACAAAACGTGCGGCGCGGCCTTGGGATCGGTCCTCCTCCTCCACATGAGCATCCTCAGTATCATAATCTTCCTCCTCCTCCCCCTCCTCAACATCATCCTCTTCCTGCCCCTTGACATCATCATCCTCAACATCATCATCATCATCATCATCATCATCCACCTCATCATCATCATCACCCTGCACCTCATCACCCCCAACATCATCATCCTCAACATCATCGTCTTCCCCTTCCTCAACATTACCATTCTCAACATCATCATCTTCCTCCCCTTGACATAATCATCCTCAACATCATCATCATCCACCTCATCTTCTGCAACATCATCATCCTTCACCTCATCTTCCGCAACATTATCATTATTTTCATCATCTTCCTCCACATTATCATCCTCCACATCATCATCATCTTCCTCCTCAACATCATCATCCTCCACCTTATCATCCTCAACTTCCTCTTCCGCATTTTCATCCTCATCCTCATCCTCCTCAACATCATCATCCTCCACCTTATCATCCTCAACTTCCTCTTCCGCATTTTCATCCTCATCCTCATCCTCCTCAACATCATCATCCTCCACCTCATCTTCTGCAACATCATCCTCCTCCACCTCCTCTTCCTCAACATTATTATCCAACATCATCGTCCGCAACATTTTCATCATCATCTTCATCATCATCATCACCATCACCATCATCATCATCATCATCACCAAAGTCATCATCACCATCACCACCACCACCATCATCATCACCATCACCACCACCACCACCATCATCATCATCATTATCATCATCATCATCATCATCATCATCGTCATCCACCTCATCATACATTATCCTCCCACTCCCCCACACTGTTTGGGGTCTCTTGCCGTGATAGTTTTTGACAACGAAACAAAAACACGATTTTAGGCCATGATAGAGGTTCAAAACTCGGAACCATCACTACGCTGCTATGAATCATCTAGACGAATCACGCACAAAAGTGGGATAGGACTAGCAGCAATGGAGCATATCATGGGGACATAAGTACTGTAGCAACAAGCAAGGATAAAACACGCTGCGCAATCATCCTGAAACATAGCAGTGAATGAGAACAAGGCAGCCATGAACATGGTATAGAAAAAATATGTGTATATATATAATAACATTTGGATATACAAACACAACCTCTTGTAATCTAACATAAGTATGGGCTATGTATGGAAAACACTGCTAAAGCCAATCCGGCAAAGGGCCGTGGCTGAAAATGCCACCCGTTATCAAGGTGGCCAAGGGCAGTGCAATATATATATATATATATATGTGTGTGTCAATGTATGTATATATATAATTATAAATAAATATATATATATAACTATATATATATAACTATATATATATAACTATATATATATATAACTATATATCTATATATAACTATATATATATAATGTGTCAAACCAAGAACTTCTGAACCAGTGACATGAAACATGCAAGAAACACTAGAACAACTACATCTGTTGCCAGGTAAAGGATTCATTGCCACTTCAAGCTACATAAACTTATGAATCCACACAAACCATGGAAAATCCCAGCCCTAGCCGCCACCTGCCGTCTTCCAAGGGAAGTGTCCACCCAGCAGTCGGCCATTCGTCACTAGAGGGACCTGTCCCTGTCGCCGCGCAGCTAGGGCTGAGATATTCTTCCAGCGACGCCCAAAGTTGGCTGGGAGGCAGAAAATCTCCCAGACCTCCTGCAAGCCAATTGTGGCCAAGGCGTCACAGGGTGCCACCATCCAAAAAATGTTTCAATAGTTGAACTAAGGAAGGATTAATTTTCAAGCGAGATTTCCAATGCCAAATCGGGAGTTGCAGAATCAAGGTCCATGTTGCTGAAGAATTGGAAATCATTATCAAACGATCGCGCAATAAAGAGTAATAAAGCAATAAATCAGTCAGAACAGAGAATGATACAAGCTAAAAACTAACAAACAAGTAAAAGCCCTCTATATAATTCTATTTCGGGTCTGCGTGTGTACAGTGGAAAAAATGGAAAAACCATGTACCCACATACTGTATGCGTGCCAGGGTCAAAAACATGGTACATGGTTTAAGGTCATTCATCCCACAATGGGAGTCTGAACATGATGGGTATATAAAATCAACAAATCCCTAGCAATGTTTGATGCCCATACACCAACATGGCTACTGTATATGAGAGCAAATGGCCCTGTTCCGTCCCGAAGCCTGTCCTCGCTTAAATCTTCCCAAAAGTCCACCACTGGCGGGGCAAAGGTATCCTTGGCTTCAGCGTGAGCCCGGCTCGACTCTGTATGGTTTCGAAAGGTGGGTAAGAAGTTTAAACCCGATAATGAAACCATCCACAAAATCAGCGTAAATGGGTGCTATTCACCATCCCCATGGTAGGTTCATTATTGGGTGTACCATATTACTATCCATTTCTGGCATGAGCCTTGAAACGATCCAATTCGCATTTACCCCGGCAACTGTAAGGGCCACTGCTTCGAGTAAACACCCAAGGGTCACCTGGAACATCAGTCACGACCTGACCGAATCGTCCACCAAGGGGCCCAAAAGACTGGAAGATGGGGAAGCTGGATGCCCAGCGTACCTGTTCGAAAAAACCGGGTAAAATCGGCGCACTTGGCGAATAAATAAAAACAACGGCTTGTCTCAGATCATGTGCAATGTAGGAACTGGCAATGTTTCAGGCACCATGTTGCTACTGCGGATATGTTTTTTCCAGCACTAGCCTGGAGTCCAATCTACCAGTCATAGATGTTTGACATTTGAACTGGAAAGGAACCGGCAGCTTGAGGAAGTGGTGGCATCTCGCAGGCCACCAATTGATCGTTGTTGGGATTGGTTTATGTTGGTTTGAAATGCTTCACATGATCAATGTCCATGGTAAAACATGAACAACCCATAGGTTCTTAATAATCCTTGACAATGCCATCCAGTTTTACAGAGATCCAGTGGAAAACACCCAGGGTGATTCAGTGCTTCGGTCAAGCAGCTCCCCAACATAGCCACATACCAATTCAGCGCATGAGCCTCCACCTAATCTGAACGAGGTTGAGAAAAAAACTTAGGCAAAGGTTGGGAATATGTTCTTGAACAGCATAGTATCCCCCAAGGTAACCTCAGCACTCACTAGTTCTGTATATGATCAGTCTGTTTCTTGGGAATGCATCCTGTGCATTGTTAGAGATGCTGGAGAGGTTTTCTGGCTCTAGACGGTCTATGCAAGTGGTTTCTCCTCTTTTTCCTTGTAGTTCATCATGTATCCCGGCCAACATGTAAGAAACAACAATTTGATCAATATCAGGGCTTATTCCGGATAAGTTGTTTAATGGCCCCCGTATTCTCATGAACACTCTTCAGCCAGTTCGAACTCGCTTGTCTGAATGTTTGTTGGCTAAATTCCAATTTGAGGGCAGCAAAAATTGAATGTGTTTGTTACAGTCCACGTTTGTTGTGGTAAAGTCCTTTGGTTTGTGGCTGAAACCATCATTCGCTGATGATGAAGTTTCTGGATTGCGCGCAGACCTGCAATCTCGAAACAAACAATCAGAAATTGCGCTATCCCATCATTTTCAAACAAGACCCGCACGAGAAGTGTCAAAAAGAATGATGGGAAAAATTATCCTACTATTATGTGTATATATAAATATATATACGTAATTATAATTAATATTAATTAATTATATATAATGGGTGCTATAAGGCTAGATAAGGGCAATAAAACAACCTGTCACCATCAACTAACCATCATCTATCAATTGCATCATCATTTCTGTTGATGCTTGAGACTTTAACATGGATTGATCTGGAACGCAAATCCACATAAAATAGTTAAATCCACATAGAAGGTTTGTTGTAATCTACGCACATTCTCCTCATGATATTCCGGTGGCATCCCATAGTGATACTACATACTTCACCATGGCTCTTGGTAAAATCCCTATTTTTATTGATCAAATCATAATTTTTCATGGTTAACTCAGCATTTTCCCATGGTTTTCCTATGGTCTTCCCCATTTCATGAGGCCGAGACACGTTCTCTTCCAGCCAAGGGGGACATCCAAAGCGACCCGAGGTGGAGGCCCAATAGAACTTCGCTGGCTCCGTATAGGCCTGAAGAAATTCTGATTCTTGGGGGAATATGTGCAACCAACCTACACCCCTTGTTTTTACCCTGGTTGGTGGTTGAAAAAAAAACATTCGTAAACCCCTAGAGGTCACCTTGTTTGGGCTTGGGATTGAATTCTTCATGAAAGTATGGGTTTCTGCCACCGAGTGGCAGTAATCAGCGCCTGCTCCTTATATGCATCCAGCCAGTGGTCCAGGCACCTCCTTGTCCGGTGCATCAAACAATCAAACAAGGTCCTCAATAATAGATGCACTGCATATATATATATATGGATAAATGGATACAGGGATAAATGGATAAAAGGAGAGATGGATAGATTGAAGGCATGATTTTCAATACTCCTTTGGGCATAGAAAAATAGGACAACATGATACAATAACTGCCCATTCATCAATAACTGGTCAGCAGTAATCAATGAAAATGGATCATACTTCACCAGCCAAACCAATGTATGATAAAAGTGAGTATTAGCTATAAATTGCATACATGGTCTGATATTCAATACCCTCAGTACGAGACAGGAACATGAAAAAGACACTATACAAAACCAAGGTTTACTAGGAGGGAACAGGATTAACACATATTTCCAGGGTCACTCGGGAATGTGGAACACAGTTCTCCAACCCCGTTGTTCCCCCAAATGATGATGAATTAGATCTTTCACTGTTGGCCATACCTTCATTTTTGGGAAGCCGTGTGGCGAAGTCACTTTGTGTTAAGTTTAAGTCACGTTGCCATCTTGTAATGCCTCATTTTGGTCGGAAAAAGATTGAATATACTATATATACTGACTATATACCATACATACTCAACCGAGTGGTTGAAACCTATTGAACATTGCGAACATACAGGCGCACTGGACCAACCATCGGTTGCACACATAGTGGGCTCCCGAATCTTTGTCGCGCGGAGGTTGCACCAGCAACGTCTGTAAACATCATGTCTGCACACAGCAGCGCCAAGAAGGAGAAAGATGTCACCTGGACAGCTCCAAAGGAGCGGATTATTTGGGACAAGTTGAATGGTAAACCTTTCCTAAATGAGGATCGAACATGTTGAAACCACCAACCACGGATGTTCATGGGTTGAACAACCTCCCTGTGGGAGGGTGAGAGTTCGAAGAGATGATCATGATCATTTTCCCCCATCTTCTGGAGCTCCCTTGATATCCGGATTTGTTTAAACCGACAAAATCAGTAGGTGGGTGTGATCAATCTTGCTGATGGCTTGTAAACCTCATGTCTTCTTGAAAAGGTCATGCGTCTTGGCGGGACCCTGCTGCGAAGGGTTCCAGCCGCAATAACACTTGGTGTAGCAGGGTCCAACCATGTCCAACCATTCCAACCCAACTTTTCACTGGTTCTCAAATGTTGCCTGGAGCATCCTGTAGCCGAATGGTTGGTTGGGTAGAACTCAAGTCGAACTATATAAACAACTGACATCTCTGGGTCGTGAGTTCCCAACCCTCCAGATCCTCAAGCGAACCTGCAACCTCAACATTGGCAACCCCAGGGAAGATCAACAAATCATCCTCCACAAAAACATATTCCACACTCCCATCCTTTCTCCATCTTTTAAGAGCCACAGGCATCCAAAAAAAATCCGAGAAAACGCCAAATGCCAATATCTTTCCCACCTTTCTTTCTTGAGAATCCACCACGTTAGCCGCTGGAAACCGCAGGAAAACCCACCGCACCCCTGGCACCCGTTAGCACCTGCACCTGCGGACACGCTAGGCCCCGCTCCACCATAGCACTGAGCTTTAAGGCACACACCTCCGGTGGCACCAGCTGACGTAGGGCCAATAGGCAAAGCCTAATGCGCATAGGCATTGCATTGGCCACTGGGACACCATCACCTATGAACCCTCAAAAAAGAACAGGTGGAACTGGATGAACTTGGGATATACCCCGGAATTTTGGTGGTTTTAATTGGCTTCACTAAGTTCAACCTCACTGATCTCGGTGGAGAGTTGCGGTGCTTTGCTAAACTAAAGTGACCCCAAGTATCACCAAGTAGATTGAAGTAGTCAAGATATCCAAATCTTAGGATAAAACAATGGGGAAACTTAATGGTGAAATATGGTGAAATGGGGGGTGCCCGGTTTCAAGAAAACACCGAGGTGGTGTTTCCAGTCATCAGAAACCATAGCTTTACGATCACTTTAGGCAGCCGCAAGCCTCAGCAATGCAAACCACCCAAAGCAACTGCCAGTCCTTGCTTCAAAGCTCCAAAAAAACAAGAATATACCCTCGGGTAATTCCTCATACCTATGGAAAATGGATGACCATGGCCCATTTATAGATGAGTTACCTCCGCTACCTCCTAAAAATGGTACTTTTGCATCGCTGTGCTGAGTTACCAGAGAGTTTAAAACATTTGGGCGGCTATTGGAAGCTCAGCAACGTAAAGAGAGGCTTCTTCCACTCCTCCATCGCCATAAAGACCTCTCAGCCGAATTCCCTGGGAGTATCTGGGAGTGAATGGAATGCAGGGAATGCAGTCGAAGTCACCATTACTGTAGTCACCTAGATATTTTGTGAAACTTGGGACCTTCAACACATGTGGCAGGTAGAAAAAATGCCATCAGCAATCAACAGCGCTGCGAATGCTACATGCAGCGACTATATGCGCATTGATGGCCTCTGCACGGCCCTGCCTTCTTCATATTGTGCTGGATGGGTGCCTGTGTGAATCTATCTGTCTGAAAGTGGCAGCGGCCAACGTCTCCATTCCTGAATGTGCTGTCATGCAAGGCCCCAGTGATACTTAATGTGCTTTTTTTTGCGGTTGTCTGTGTCTTGTTCAATTGCAAAACAAGAGCAGTACAAAGTCTTATAGTATACACGTAGCATATGTTTGCCACAAGCGCAAAACCTATTCACATGTTCATAGCTCGAAAGCAAAGCCTTTTGTGCATTGTCCCATTTGAAGTGCTTCATGCTGGAATTCAAATAGTATGTATATATATACATATATATATATAGATATTTACATATAATATTATTACATCCGGTTGGTTCCCAGCTCCCTTGGGCCCTGCTAAAAGTTTAACTTCTAGTATATACGTATAACTGTACAACATCCCAAAAAAAAACGCAACAATCCACGGGAATGGCTGGAAACCGCCATGGTGTACAGCGGTATAATCTCCATAAAGTCCAGCTTCAAAGAGTAGGCATGGTCTATCAGGCCCAAAGAGGCTTCGAGGAATAGGTCGTCTCCACCTCAGAAAATCACAGCCTGCGACGCCCCTTGGGATCTTGGGCGGAGATTAGGCTTTGAAGATTGGGATAAGATTGGGTAGCCCAAAATCCAATGGTCCAATGGTCCATTGTCTTTTTCTGGATCCATGGCATTTCATGGGTCCCATCTGTTACCTTCACTGCTGGCCATGGCACACTTTCGAATCACCGTCAGTTCCTCGAAATTTGGGGCCATGGAAAAATGGGAATTTTCATTGTAGCCCAGGGTAAACACGCAAAAAGATGTGGAGAACCCATGGTTCCATAGGAAATGGTGGGGAAAACCACATCTATATATGTTGGCATTCAGGAAGGTAAGATCGACATGATTTTCCTCAAGTCCAGAGATATTGCAATATCATGCGCAGTATGCAGCTTGTTTTGATAATTCACCAGCCTGAAGGAGGCGACTTTGCAGTATTTGCCCTACGAACAATCATTCCAGCGACTCACCGGAATCAGGTAGTTTTGATTTATCCAAATAGTTGACATAAAGACACAACGCTTGTTTTCCTGTGAGCAAGACCTTAGGCTCCATGGCAAAGTTCTAGTTCCAGATTCAAAGCCAAAGTGCGAACAACACAAATCCGACAAACAAACTGTCCCATGCAATTGACATTTTGACAGTTCCGCCCCAACTTATAAGTTGGTTGGTTGATAGATAGCCCTAACTGACCATAGAGATATAACTAAGTGTGCCAACTGGGGGGCCCGTTCTGCCGTCCTCAGAGCAAACGGTCATGATCTTGCGAACGGAATCCAGAAGCAAGGTGCGATTCATCAAACCTTGGCCCGAGCCATGCGGGAAACTGCTGGGCAAAGTGTAAAGCTGAGGTTTAAGCTATTGACTATTCAACGTGACTTACATAAATTTGACGTTTATCTCTGAATTGCCATTTCAACTGGCTGAATATTATCTATGTAAGCTTACAGTATATATAAAGGTTCACAAACCTGACAAATGGGTGATTTGAGGATGATTCCTCTAAATCAGTGAAGTCGGTGTGACATTGTCACAATTGACCCAAATTTCATCTTCGTATGCATCTCTCTCCGTGTCTTGTTCAAGTTTCCAATCCTTTGAAGAGGACCCACATCTGAATTTGGGACTTCTCTCCTGATGTGTTTATAATATTTTGATGAATATGTTGCTTCCTATGTTGATCCGCTTAGCCATCCTATTCATGCCATATGTATCCATATGCCAGGAACATGACATGTTTGAATCATGCCTCAACCCTTTTCGAAAGCTGAACCATAATCGCTGTGGCCCAAAGACTGTGTGACACACAAATCTCTTCGCTGGCTCGACGGTACTCCTTAGCTGTGGAAGGTCACGGCCCTGGTTGATTGACCGGGAGGTGGACAACATCAAACAACGGTGTGTTTGAAAATGGTGCGTAATAGTTCCAGATATGGAAGTTTCCCAAAATGGTGGTCCCCAAAATCATCCCAAATTAGTTTTGAAGCCTGCATGTGATGAAACACCATGTATAATTTAGCCTTGCGAATCTTGGTTGCAGGGTGCAATGGCCAGGGGCTTCTTATACACAATAATATCAGTTCGAAGGTATTGAGACTAACCCAGTGGAAGATCATCTGGCAATTTCTGGAATCCAAACCCTTGCCTTGTGATCTGACCACATGGCATGCCATTCGGGACAGGGGATCCCATACCAACATGGTTCCACTTAAATGCCCCTCCACCACCCAAGGAACCATAAGGTGGTTTGGAAGCAACAATGCTGAGACTCTATGTGCCCCAGCTTGAAACTGGGTTATATATAGGTTGCAAGCTTACATTTGCACACACACACAGGCACAAAAAAAAACACATTTAAATTTGAAAGCCATATAGTTATATGTTCTATTATATCTATATGCGCAAAATTATCCCTTTGTAATACACACCACAATGTGTGCTTAGGCCTAGTAGCTTGTGGTTTGAAGCAAAATAGAACACTTGAATGACAAACCCCTTGGCCCACTTCCTACATGCCGCTGGTGGAACCAACGGAAATGAATGGATAACTCATCAGTATCTGGATGAAACTTGCGATTTAGAATTAATCCGATCCCAAATCTGATTAGTGGCCATAAAATACTGCTCTGTGGTTTGCAATTTTTGGGTGTTTTCCATCTTATTTCGGATGATGCTCCCCATATTGACAAGCATATTTTTGAGGATGATGGCCCCACATTCTTCCAAAGTATTGACCATTCAAAGTGACCCTTTGAAGTTGCTGAAAGTTGTCAACCTTTCTTAATTCCGCTGGCATGTCTCTGGTAAGGGCGGTCTCTGCAAACTCCAATGGCGTAGGAAGTCACCATCTGACCTCAAACTGCTGGAGTCACATCAGGGGAGCTAGCACAAGGGCACCGAGGGAACCCCACAAACAAGAAAACACCGGAAGTATCGGAAAGGGACGCCTCAAGTCTTGTCAAGGTTTCCCTCACAATGCGCTCACATGTTTTAGGATGGCGACACATTTTGTTTTCTTATCATAATCGTTTCTGCCAGCCAGCATGAGCCAATTCACATTGAGGTGGTGGTCGTGTGTCCAGCTTGCAACTCCCAAAAGAGCTCTAGTTCCCTCGCAAAATCATGCGAAATCATTCAAAATCAAAATAAATTCATGGGCGGATCAATGGTATTCCAAGGGAGGAGACTTACATTGAAACCAAGCAACACTCCATGCAAACTCCTCATGTAGGCACCAGCATCAATTCCGGCAGTGGGTATCATCAGGCCTGTCTGGTTCCATTCTGCAGCAGGGAAGCTGCGGCACTTCGCTACCGCCTTAGAGGGAAACTCCAGGCGAAGGAACTACCAAACATTCAAGAGGCATCAAACATGGCTGGCTGGGAAATTCCGGAACCAAAGATGGGCATTCAAATCATAAATCAAAAGATTCAAAGGGAACCCCATCAAAAACTTGGGATTTTCAATTGCAATGTTTGATTTGCAGAGTGTAGCACTAAGACCTTGAACAAAGCGGCATGTCTTCTCCAACCTGCCGTGTTTGATGGTTATACCAAGTACTGTATAGTTTTTGACTTGACATCCTGTTTAACGTTCTGTTCAAAGTTTGGCGCTACCAAGCCACAAACAAAACAATAAAACACCAACACAAACGCGCAAAAAAACAAAACAATACGAAATTATCATTGTCCATGTTTGGTGCCAGATCAAACCCATAAATCCCTATACCCTACGGTAAGCAAACATGGCAATGGAACTTTCCATTTATGTGGGATCTCCCAGCCATCTTTGATTCCCGAGGGTAACTTCCCCTCAGAAGCAAAAAGGTACAGTACATTTATGGCCCTTAACAGCTATAAATGGGATGAAATCACTCCTATAACCGAAGTTATATAATATATCGCCAAAATCCCATTTACTCCAAGTGGCCATCTGTCCCAGTTCCCAGCCATGCCCGGGCCGCCCATGCGGCCCTGGCCCGGGCGGCGGCGGCCAGGCTGGCGGCGGCCAGGAGCGGCTGTGAGGAGTTCCCATGGCGAGGCTAAACTGTATATCGATATTGCAGAGTTCTTGTTTATTCACAGGATATATATATGTTTATAATTATACTTGGTCATGATTCAGATTATATAGACTATAAAAATATATATATATATATATAATTGTGTGTGTGCTGTATGTCTGTGTGTGTAACATCTTAATTAGATGTAAAACCTGTCCTTTCTCTTTCTTCTTTCTTCTCCCTTTCTAATAAAGCAGGGGGACCATCCATGTGCTGTGAGCGATGGTCCAACGAAGCGGCCACAGTACATGCGGATCTCACAGCTGATCACCGTGACGTACCTGCGTTGGTTTTCGTTTTCATGTCAATTTTCTGCAATGGGACGTGGCTAACCCGAGAACCACCATGCCGTTTCCAAACAATTTTTTTTTACATGGTTTTACACGGTCGCCGCAATCTGGTTTAGGATGACTATTTT
>Ga0126342_10010112_pt1 | contig 16878 bp, 23 predicted proteins | sample Cyp1metagenome_FD_92528 | JGI IMG/M metagenome (GOLD analysis project Ga0126342, IMG submission 92528) | Coral microbial communities from Lord Howe Island, Old Settlement Bay, Australia - Cyphastrea 1 metagenome | ecosystem: Host-associated > Invertebrates > Cnidaria > Coral ... | reverse complement strand
TGTGTGTATATAATGTGTATATATCCAGATTTACCAAAGTAACAGGACATGTTCTAAGTATATGTGTGTTTTAATGTTCTAAGTATACAAAAATCAATGGAGATGTTCTAAGTATCTGTTTTTATGATGTTCTAAGTGCGTACTTAGAAACATTTCTGATGTTCTAAGTAGGGTAATTTTGATGTTCTAAGAAAAGGTTCCGAAATTTTGGAAAAAAAATGATGTTCTAAGTAGTTGTCCGGCACTATAATCTTATTAATATATAATATATATACATATGAGTTATAATCTATAATATCTATGCATTATAGTATATCGCATTTTTCACTACTTCCAAATACTTCCAGTCATTCTCACATGCTGATTCTCTTCGGAATTCAACAATGCCCCAGCCTCATCCGTTCCGTCGCTTGTCTTGTTCACATCCTCATCTTTGACCGCAGAGCCGAAGGGGCATTTCACTTGGGCGGAGTTGCCGCACAATGGGGTGCAGCAATCCTGCCAGCAATGACAGTAACTAGGATGGCAAAACAACCAAACACTCGGTCAGTCAACAAACAAAACATGACAGAAAACAGATCGACAGGTCTATCTTATCATCTTTCCGGCCATTCTGAGTGCAATTGTGGGTTGCGGTCAACTACAGTACTTCTGTCTATGTCTCCACAGCGAAGGAGCCATTGAAAGCAAACGTTCCGGCAAGTGAAGATGAAGTTGCATAAAATAAAGCAATCATAGATATCCACAAAGGGTAAACCCTTCAAACAAACAAACAAACAAACACAAAAAACACGTCTGTCAGAAAAGCTCGACCTGCTCAGCCTGTTAGGACTTGACTATCAAAGAATTATGTTCCCTTTTCAGTCACCCCAGCACTTTGCAAAAAGCAGAATCATCAACCTCGTGATATGGCGGTGAGTTAAAACCCACATGATGTTCATTATTATTATTTTTCCTGCTTTGGCTGTACTCACACTACTCACCCGCTTGGCCAATGTTCTTCCTCCCCAGCTTTTGGATGCTTTTGGCGCCTCAGGTGTGCTGCCAATTTCCAACTCCTTGCTCTTGTTGGGCGCCCAGCCGGGCAGCGAGCAGTTCACCGCGGCGCAAGTCTTCTCGCAGCATTCCTGACCGATTCTGGAGGAGAGGCTCAGATACGCTCAGCCAGGTGTGGAATGGAGACCCTCTTCTTGAAATCCTTGCATGGATCTCTTGACACGGTCCATTTCTGTCCTCTGCGCTGCTGGCCACCTTAACAACACTTTCTTCAGCATCTTCACAAATGTGATGCCAGCGAGGATGGATCAACCTTTCATGCTTCAATATGCTTCAATGCAAGCACTTGGGGGGATAATCCATTTACAACCATTTACCGAATCATTTACCACTTCTTTGATGTTCACCAGTCACCAGGATAGCATTATTTTGACTTTTTGACCCACATAGTCAGACACAATCCCATAGCGATCTCTCTTTCGGCTGTGAGGCCCCGGCCACATCCTTCTTCGCTGCGCTTGGTGCCCAAGGGGCAGTGCATTCGAAGAGCTGGCACTTGGGTTGGCAGCAGTCCTTCATCTCAAAGGATTCAGAGATGACATCCATGGCTGAGGTCAATCAAGGTCTTGTGATCTAGGAACATGATACTCTGTGGCACTTCATGATAATCTATTCTTTATAAATTTATAACATTTTATAACATCAAATGGTTAATTCCAGGGAAGTCTGCTGACTCAAACGGTATTTCACTGCTGGAACCAGCAATTTCCTTCTTGGAAACACCAGGAGCAGTGGCATCTGCCAGAACGTAGCCCACATCGCACTCAAAATCAGTCCTTGGCCATGCTGCTAGGCTACAGCAATCCGATGAAGCTTTTGGCATTCCCCACCAAAAAGTGGAACAGCACAAAATCATGGGGCCCATGTAAAGCAGAATTTAGAACTCAAAATCATTCAAAATCTAGAACTCTGTTATTTATACACTGTTTGTCTTATTTCTTTGCTTTTTTTTGCTGACTCTTTAATGTTGTTTCCGCAACCTCATCCCCTATCACAAAGTTTCTGCCAAAAACTTGGCTGCCGACCCGCACATCTTGTCGCAGCAAACCTGTGGCGAATTTCCAACGTTGCCCCAGTATGCCTGGTCGTCAGCAGCTCCAAGCTCAAAGACTTCTTGCGTAGGTGGATTGTGCTAATCCCCAATATAACGGGTAGAACAACATAATGACTCCCATTGACTCCCTATAATCATCAACATATCATCAACCAACAGATTTTTTTGTTCAACTGCTCGAATATCAACACACCATCCAACGTCAGCAGGATTGGATGAGCCATTCAACGCGGACAGTCAAAGCCTTGATGCTGCTGGGATTGCTGAACATCGCACACGCTTTACTTTCACTGTCAGTTATAGCTAGAAACCCCTTCATGAGGTAGGTGCGACCCAAGGATCTTAGACAATCGTGAATCAGTGAATCAGTCAGCTGGACCCCGAAAAAGAACAGTTCACTGATATTTTTTGTAGATTTCCCATGATTTCCCCCACGGAATCCAAGCCTCGTTGGATCGGTAGACACCCCTGCAGGTGAACAATTCGCATGTCTTGTCCTTGGAAGCGGTGCTTTTTTGGGGACATCCCAAGCTGGGGACGTTCATCTCTTGTCTACCCTTAAAAAAGTACCACATAATATAATGATATATCATGTCAATAGCTGATTATAGGATATTAATGGATATTATAGGTCAACATTGGGTTCCCAAAACACTTAGACATACTTAGACATAATTATCTGAATTCTTCTCTCATGGTCAATAGTAAAAATGGCACCAGTCGGGTCCCATGATTCCCAGGACCGCACGAACATCCCACGCGACCAAGACACACAGCAGTCTGCAGAGGTAGAGCCCGACAGAGTGTGATGGTTGGGCTTTGGTCTCCAGGCTGCTGGGCACCTGGAGATATGATGAGTGGGTACGCCTTGGAAATGCTATGACGGAGTGGATCATCAGTTTGATGATACCTTGTGATGTTTTGATGATATGTTTGAAATCTGAACTCGGAATGATAAGTTATGGGTGGCCACAAAAAATAAAGAAACCTATAGACACGTGTTGTATCTAGGCATTTTAGAGGTGTTCTAAGTGTCCAGTATACAATTTTCTATCAATTTTGCGGTTTGCCGGATAATGAATCCCAATGAAACATCATTAAACATCCATTATGACAAGCTGGTCATCATAACCCAGTCTACGAACGTCCATGACTGGGATATGGGTCTGTTTGTACCTTATGGACTCGGTACACATGAAACGTGTGGTTTCAAAATGTCCCGCAGTACCACATACATTCTCTTTACTTTAACATCAATGTATGGTTTGTGGTTTGCCAGGCCAAAGTTTTTTTGGTGATGTTTTTAATGTTTTTCGTGAATTCTTGCTATCCAGTGAGAAACCTTTCGTCTAGGGTCCACACTTCTGTTTGTCGCAGGATGTCGTGGTGGCAAGTTCTTGATTTGCCTCGGCCACTACCAAAAGCTGGCCCATAGCCGTAGCCATTGTCACTATAGGAATATTCCGATTCAAACGCATATTTTCTTACTGTTTTTGGTTTCTTGTGTTTCTTGGTATAATTTCCCTTCCACCCGATAATTAACACCAGAAACCATGGTTTTAGTATTGGATCTCTTCATTTTGGGGTCTATGATATACTGCATATCATTAGGGAATTTTCACTGCAGTCCAATCGATCCAACTTTGCCATAGCTGCCTTCACACTGCGAAGAGTGAGCTTCTTGGCGGAAACCGCAGATAAAAGGACAGCCAAAGTAGCAATTGTCTTCATTGTGACCTCAATGGATTCTTAACATGGGGCATATGGTGGGGGATATAGGGGATCCCCAAACCATGGCTTTTAATACCATTGTGACCTCAACTTTGTTAGTTCTGCTGCAAAAAGAGCTTGACTATTCTGGACTCTGACTGTATAATCAAGAAAATCTGAGGCATCTGCCAGAGGAGCAAGATGTTCGGTCCAGGACAGAGTGAGGATGGACCGAGATCAGCTGTCGAACCAAAATGTCGCGATGCGGAATCTCTTCTCAGAGCTAACAGATATTATGTCCAATCATCAACCAGACCTTTCCTCGATTGAACTTTTGGGATTCTTTATATAGGGATATATAGGGATTATTGCAAACAGATCATAGACATTCACAATGCCATACTCATCATACCCAATTTGGGGCTTCTTCTTTTCCTTTTGGTGTGCCATGGTGTATCATGATGCATCCCTGCAGGACGCAACAGCTAAAAAGAACCCCCAGGGCCCCAGGGTCTCGGCTTCAGCACTCTGATGCCATCAAGCTCTCCCTGCGCACGAGCTTGAAAATCTTGAAACACCAACGATGGTCCAATAGTATTTGCACATCCTCACATTTGCCATGGTCAAAAGGGTGTGTCTGAAAATAGTGTACCCCTAAACCCAATGGTTTTGCTGATCATTATCCCTAATTAAATGGCTATTTCATTGGGAATATTAACCCAACATTTTCAGACAAACCCAAAACATATCAAAACATGGTATATGATGGTATATGGCTGTCATCCCACCATGATCGTGAATCCTTAGAATGGCTACACCATTCACGTATGGTCATATCGCCATCAAATGGCCATCAATGGATTGATGAAATTGATGACTGTCCCCCAATACGGGTTGATCTAATCCAACGAAATTGACCGTGGTCCCAGTGGTCCCCTGCTGATTTGGACGAAGATTTTTTGTTGACTCCACCATGTTGGTTATCCATGGTTATCCAATACCACCTTGATCACATTTTGGTGATCCATATTTCAATTTTTCGGATTTCCTTGGATTTCTTGAACTCTTCCAAAGATTTCCTATGCAGTTTACCTTTAACTAGTTTTGGAAGAAAATAAACAGTGATTTAGCTCTGGGCCTTCCGGAGCAACATGAGGAGAAACCGCGAGTAGTCCTTGGACGCAGAAAAGGCATTGGTTTACCAAGGCATTGACAGTGTCCACACCCGCACTATGTTCCGGGCTCTCGCGGTGCTCACCATCCCTCCTGTCATTGCGTCGACGCTGCCACCACCTTTTGCACCAGAAACAACTCATTGCAACTGCTGGAACTACTTCCAGTGTGGTCAAAGATTCATGAGGACTCCAGATATCTCAAGATGAAAATGATTGTGTTCAATCCACATCTCCGCTGCCCATGCCTGCAAGGATGGGGCTGGTGTTACCTGCAATCCACCTGCAAATCATAGCAACGACGACACGGCATTGTTTGCATATACCATATCCACCCAACAAAAACTCAGAAAGTCAGTGGAAAAGAATGAAAAGAGTGAACAAGGGGACACATCAACTAGTATCAATTTGTCTGGAAACTTCCGAAACTTCCGAAACTTCCAACTACGACTCCTCCTATGGAATTGACTGGAACAACCACAGAATAGTAGAATATAGTAGAATGGTATATAGAATGGTGATATTTGTATGTGATGTATGTATTTGTTTGATCAATTTTGGATAGTTCAACATGGCTCAGCACAAACTCCTTCAATGATCCAATCCCACAGCGGTCAAGTCCCCGACTCATTGCATTCACTGCTTGGTGAATCCTCGGCGACTCCAGTGCCAGTGACACCAAGGGACGGTTAGATGTGGATCCTGAGCACCACACGAGACGCAGCAGTTTCGGTTCTTTACCCTCCTCTTCTTCCAAGCGATACCTGGCTTCATCTCTCGAACCACCAAAAAGCGGGGTGTGATGGGTGTGATGCTAAGTTCCTGAGATCAAAACATTCCGGAGGTACGAAACCACCTTGGCAGCTGGCACAAGCGAATAAAACCATGTGTGTTCTTCCGTGATCTATCTGGGATCAATTCCATTCAATTCCTTTATCTTTCAAAGGTGGCTCAACAACTTGATCAGACATCCAAATCATCCTTAATTATTAGATGTTGATCCTCTATCCTAAGCGTATCAACGTGGCATGATGTGGCATGGAGCTTTGATGATTTGATTTGACGGTAAATGGATGCACACAAAGTGGCCTTTTATTTTTATTTGTGATGGTTGATCGGGATATGATTGATATATTAATATATATATATATATATTATATATTATAATATCATACATATAATATATAGTTCAATTTGATACAAAACAACATACATAATTATTTAATCATAATAATGTGATACAGTGTGGGCCTTGGGCATCCTCATAATGCAACCAAGCAGCTTGTTTGCTGAGATCTCAAAGCTCGTATCAACCTAGAAGTGCCAAACATGTGCGGTTGCTGCTCCCCCAGGGAATTGCTTGACTCACTCACCTGTGACAAAGCTACACATGCATCCAAAAAACAAAGATTAGAGCCGGACAATGCTGATCTTTACGTTGTTTTCTTACAGCTTCAAAACACAGTGCCAACCAGTATTTCCATTGAAAGTCTTTGCAGAACAGCCTTCAAATGTGGACTCTTACAGAGATCATTCTTATATATTATTATCATTTATGATCTATCACTGTCTATCACTGAAATAAGGTGCTAATTTTTCCGGTGATTTCCGCTGGAAGATCCTTCCATTGCCCATCAAGCTGGGTCCCGGGATCCCGGATCCCATGGGATCCCCGGCCATCTTCAAAGGTCCTGTGACCTTGCTGCGGATCACGTGGTCCAGCGCCTGGCCTGTGGCCACCTGGCTGATCACCAGCGAATGGTGGAGAAATGGTGGATGAACGGTGGATGAATGGTCCACAACTTCTGGAAATGACATGAAATCATGAAATGACATGAAATGACCAGTTTTCCAAACCAACTGCGGATAGGCTGCCCCACTTCAATGATGCGGCCAATCACGTCATGACCGTAGCCATAAAGCCAGTCGTCGCCCGGGTGATGTTGCAAAGGAATGGCTGCCAACTCGTTGCACCACTGCTCCAGTGTGCACACCTGAGATCTTCTGCCCTTTTCTGGATATCTTCTGCAGTCGTGGGGACAGGATGGATGGACAATATGTTCATGGGAGATATTCTCATGTTTTTTCAGCTACATGACATGATTGCAAGTCGACAAGAAACGACAGTCACAGAGGTACCACACGTGAATCTCAGGGGAGCACTGCTCGGGGATCGCTGGACTTTCTGGCCAAACCAGTACGGATGATCAATTCTTTGAAGCGTTCCTGGCAAATAGATTCAATCAAACAAACCAATGCGGCATGTGAGTCGACGGTGTCAGCATATTCCCATTCATCAATACATGTCCATTCTCATACTGTTAGAGACTCAAGGTACGAGTGTCCGCCCTTTCGTTCCCTACAACACCATAAGTCACCCCACCGCATGGCACACCGCCACCAAAAAGTCACCCCACAAAATCCCAAAGTCATCACACAGTAGCCAGTCCTCACCGTTGCAACTGGGTTCTTCTCCTAGCATAGGTCCTGAGGATATGATCTCCAAGAGCAACCAATCGTGGCTTCAAAGTCCGAGGCATTAAGCCGCAGTCTGAGACGCCCACCATAACCGATACCAGAGGTATGGGTTAGTAAATGCAAAACCTGGGTGATGGCAGTTTACCGGGCCAAAGAGAGGGAATCTGCTGAGGAGTTTACGGTGATTGGTTGGCGCGCTGCAACTATGCCGTCCTGACAAGATGAAAAAGCGACTCGTGACAATTGATTCATGTGTATGTATTTAGATCATAGATTCTTTATATATTGCAATATTAGGGTTTGATGTGTATATCTGTATATATATGTGTTCCCGAATAGAATTGAAAATGTCAGAAACAAAATACAAGCAACTGCAACGAGCAATCAGCACTTTTGCTATGCAGTTGGCTTGTGCGGCTGGGTTTCTGTCAGATGCCAAACGCATCCATCACAAAACTGGTTTCATCTGAGACCCTGAGATACAGTGGTGGTGTCACACGTCTAATCCACCCAACCCGCCGGAGCGTTGAGCTCGCGAGAAGGAAAAACAAACAAGGGTTGTAAGGATGGAGATCACCACTGTCAAAAGAAAGTCAGCCGCAGCCACCTGGCTCCAGTGGACCTTAGGTGGCATGATGGTCGGTCTTACGACGTTTAGAATTGTTACCCGAAGGTTTAGGGGCAGTCATCTGGTCATCCAGAAGAGCCCACAGAAATTTAAAATGGGAAAAAACTTCTCTCACTGGTAGTCGCCGGTCAGGTCGAAATCCAGTGAAGTCAGGATGGGTAAGTTCATCTGCCCATTGATTGTAATCCCTCTTCATGTGCGAAGGCGCCAATTGGACCCCAGCAGCATGGATCATGACAATGAGTTGCATGAGGAAAGCTGAAGTTGGCATATGCTTCGTCTTCTGGTTCAAAAGGGCGAAAATGTTACCTTGATTGTCAGAGATGAGGCTAAGCCTAAGCCGAGTGCGAGGTAACGATTTTCCACCCAAAATCAAGAGAAAATGGGTAAGGATCAACGTGCCGAACATCTCCAGGGCTGCAATTCGCCTCGTCGGATCGCCATCTTTGTGAGCCCATGGGTGATCTTCCAGGGGTACCTCATAGTGAAACCACCAGGTCTGTTCCTTGGAGGGGTTCTCACAATCTGCAATCCAACCGCCAATGTAAGCCCCGTCTTCTGGGTGTGCACTTGCGTCGCTAGCACCCCACCAGTTGGAAGCTGGATCATAAGGACAGGGCTGGATTTGGGGGTTGTGAAGAACATGAAGGAGGAGCTTGGCAAAGGACCGGATGAGTTTGCTGGGCTTGCCAGAAGTTGTAGTAGCTGATTTCCAGGCCCAAAAGGGTTGGAGGAAAGGACGGCTAAGAGGCCACGGCATCCGCCAGAAGAAGATCCCGGAATTGGCGACACACAGGCAGAAGACGGCGGAGATTAAGTCCTTCCTGTCCAGCTTGGGGCTCCGCTTTCCCCAGTACCAGCAGGAGATCCGCTTGCTCTACAAAGAGATTGGCAGCTTTTTGGCGGCATCTGTCTTCTTGGCCCGAACCCTGGCCATTGTTCTGGACCTGCCAGAGAAGGAGGTGCAGGACACCAAAGAACAGATGAGATTCCGTGCCAATCTCTTTGTAGAGCAAGCGGATCTCCTGCTGGGACTGGGGAAAGCGGAGTCCCAAGCTGGACAGGAAGGACTTAATCTCCGCCGTCTTCTGCCTGTGTGTCGCCAATTCCGCGATCTTCTTCTGGCGGATGCCTTCCCCCTGTCCCCTGCGTACCGGCTTGACAATCAGGGGCATGAGGCACCACACTTGGTAGATCTCCTTGAAAGTCCATGATTGCCCAGCATCGTGATCATGGAGGGCAAGTGCCAAGACTGCACACGCCGGACCAGGTGGGTCTGTTCGGTGCCAAAAGCTACCGCCATTCCCGGGGCCCAAAAGAAACCAACAATCTTGTCCATGTCAGGGCGCTTGCCATCGTCAATCTGTTTGAGCACCTCTTGTTCGGTGTAGGTCTGAGGCACATAGGAAGTTGTTCCCAAGGGATTCGTCCTGAGCTCCAAGGCCAGCACCTCAGCCACCGGTGCCGGTTTTGCCCAAGATGGTGCGTCCAGAGGTCCCTGTCGGAGCTCCCAATCGCCACCCCAGGCTCTGACTTCACCATTGTGATACTGCAGGACAGAGTCCAGAATCGCATATTTGCGCTCCAGGCTATCAGGCGGCAGCAGGCGTGCGAGACCGGCTTCCTGAGAGGATTCCGTCCCTTCTCCATAGGTGTACATGTCCAACTTAGTCTTGGGGAATTCCTCCATCAACCGATCCTTTGAAAGAGGAGGTCGATTGCCCTTGATCAACTCCTTCAGGCGAAGGTAGGGCTGCTTCAGGCTCCCCGTGTCAAACTGTTCAGGGCCCTGTGGGTCACTGGAGGGGGCGAAAAGATTCCCCTGCCATGCACTCTGAAGTTCCGGTGTCCAGAGAGAGAATGAGGCCACCTCCAAAGGCTTCAGTGCCATCCTGCGGCCACGAAACTCTGCATCCAAGGCTTTGTTGGCTTCCATCGCCGTCGCCTGTGTGGTTTGGGCCGCGGTCAATGCCTGGTAGGAGACCGTCACTCCACCTCTTCGTGCTTCCTCTTGAGAAAGGTCCTGAATTGCTCTAGGTCGACTTTTCGAAGCGCATCTGCGCCAACTGGTCCTTGACCTCATGAGCACCCTGCTGGATGGCTGTCAAGGCCTGGAGTTCATATGGCGATGATGTTCTCTTGCTGCTTCTTGTGCTCCCGACGCTGCCTTTTGGCTTCTTGGGCTGCCTCTGTCAGGTCTTCCTCCTGCGTTGCCAAAAGGTCCGCCTTGAACTTGACCATCTGAATAGTCTTTGGGTGGAAGATCACCGCCGTCTGGGAGGCATCCCTGTCATCCAGTGTCGGGGGGAGCTTTCCATCTGGATGGAAAATCTCATCTTTGCCGAAGGTCTCGACCTGCTGACGCAGGGTCAGTCGATGCGAGGAGGGAACCTGCTCAGAAAAGCTAACCAGCTCCATACCGGCGCCAGAAGCTGCCGCAGGAGGAGGTCGTCCCAAGTCGCCCACTTCCACAAATCCAGCAGCCTTAGTCACCTTAGTGTTTGCTGGGACCCGGTCCAGCCTCAGTAATCCTCAGTTGCCAAGTCTGACCTTCCACCTCAATCACCGAGAGGGGGGACACTGTCAGGTCAACAGAAGAAGACCCTTTGCAAAGCAAGCACTTTGAAAACTTTCCCCAGGGCGCGTTACAATCCGCAAAAACCAATTGTGGGGAGGTCCCCGGGTCCTCCTCTTGCAAGTGCATCATGGAACCACCACGTTGAGTAGCGTGGCGGATCTTCAACATCTCGTTGTGGGCAGCCTCCCTCTTGGCGATGTAGTACACCTCCAAGATCTTGGCCACCAAGGATGCCGTCCAAGTTGAAGAGCGGAAGGCATTCAGGAGGGAGCTGAGTTCACCGTGCGTAAGGTCCCTAGCAAATTTGGCTGCTGACTCAGGCAAGGCCGGCAACAAGGATTCCCAGCCTTCAATGGTGAAGGTGTGTGTGCTCTGGTCCACCTGGGTTGTCAGCGTCTCCTTCTCGAGAGTCCGCATGGTCGCCATGGAGGCTTGTCCTGCCGGTTGGACGAAACCTGGAGGGGCTTTGGCGCCAGAAGCTGCCACACCCACATCAGGCTTTGGCTCCAGCCCCAGCTCTGACATCACCTTCTCCATCTCCTTGAGTTGGTTGGCCAGGGTCTCCTTGGTGATGGCTGGGTCACTCTCAAACTCCATCTCAACTTCGGCCGGCACAGCTTCAGTTGTTGGAAGGTCAAGTAGCATGTAGTCCTCCCCTTCAGCCACATCCGTTCCCACCAAAGAAAAGGAGGCAATCGTGCCCTTCTCACTTGCCACTGGGCTCGAGGAAGCCATGGTCGGAGGGAAGTACTGTATTTTTCGAGTGCTTAGATCACAAGGGGAGGACTTGAGCCAAAATGGCATAGCCATTTTGGCAACTATATCGTCAACACATTACTTGCTCTCCACAAGTTCCAAGCAAAGAAACAAACATATATAATTATTGATATAACACATATGAATACATATGATCTATGTCACATAATGCATTGATCCATGGTGGACCCCCTGCCTCAGTGGACACCTGTACATTGGCAAAGGCAGGGATGTACCTTGCAGCTTGCAGGTCCCGTTAATATCTGTTGATATCCGTTGATTACCAACGGCCTCACCAGGACGTCCAGGGCACTTGGAGACATGATCATCAAGGCCAAGTAGGCCTTCCTGTCATGACCCATGACCACTTGCCAAAGTCCCAGTCAAGTTGAGAACTGATACATACTAATACCTTCCTGATGCAAATATTGCAAATCACCAAGTTCGCAGGTGGTAAGATAACCGGATTTGCTTTCGTTTTCCTTTTCAATCTTGAAATTGTGCATACTGTGCCTGTATAAGGAGTGCTTTGGCCTTTATTCTCCGCAAGCATAAGAACTGCCTTCTGCGGAATTCCAAAACGTGAAACATCTCTTGAAATCATCTCTTGAAAACATCTCCTCCACCATTGGACCATGCCTCCCCCATGTTTCTACTCCGGTCCATCAGACCTCCAAACAAACGCCCAAGGCCGCAGAAACGATGCACTTCGTCATGGAGTACAACCGAACAATGCTGTCCGGCTTCATCTCGACCTGGCCATCCAAGGCTGAGGGCAGTGAAAGACCTTCCCAAAAAAGGGGGGTTGACCTACCAGCAATCCAGCAATTGATGGATGTTTTTATTTAAGCAATATATATATGATATATGTATATATTATATGCATATTCAAGTATGTTCAATTCTTGTAGCAACATAATTTTTCAAAACGTCTTGCTGGGGTATCCCTTTTCAAATTCAAAAGAATGGCTGCGTGACATCACATGACATGTGAGTGTCTGAAGATTAGGTATACCCTCAAATGGCCACTTGCTGGGGAAAATGACCGCAAAAAACACTGGGAGTTTGGGATGTCCAATTTTCATACAAACCCAAATATGAGATTGTTGAAGAATGTTGAATATATATATATATTATATATATATATACACAGAACCCTGGTACCTAGTGAACCCCAAAATAGCTGGTAAATGGATGTTCATCCCACTAAAAATGTATCTATAGGTATTGACCCATACCCATATATATCCCATTCTATCCTTGTTCATGGATGATTTTCCCATTATCTCTCCAATATTCAGACAGTATGACAGTCGTCCAACCTTCCTTTCGAGATCTGCAAAGCCAAAGCAATCCAGGTGCCCAAGAACACCACGCCTGCGAGCGGTCCCCAACATGGCCAAATACTCAGCGGGATGATGAATCAAGTCCATGGATTATGCATGGAAAGGATTGCCATGGATTCCCCTCCAGTGGAATAAACCAGCTTCATCAGCATTAATAGCATTAATAGTAATATATAGTAAAATATATAGTAATAATAATATTATATATAATTATATTGTATACATATTAACAGCAAATAATGAAAATATCTATTGCAATGCCATCGCTGACATCCCACATTTCCGAAGCCTGAACACCATGCCTTGGTGCCATCTCTGAGGCAAGGGGCTGGACATCAACGCATTGAACCAATATTAACCATAGTTCTATAATCAACCTCGGACTGCTGAGATCACCTGAGAAACCATATTCTGCAATATTCATTTAGAAAATATTAGAAGATCTATATTCATTAGAAACGGCACTCTCATCCCATCTGAACCAAGTGGAAAGCCGCTGTCCAAGTGGGCAAACTCTTTGCGATCCAGGTGCTGATCACTCCAGGAACCTCTCCTTTCTTCACCTCAACATGGAGACATTGGTGCTGTCTGGCCATGGCCATACCATCATCAAACATTTGTCGGGGATGGTATGGACCATTGTCTAACATGTTGAGGATACCATATCAAACATGTATAACATTTGGGAGAATATATGTTATACCTCATGGATACCATAACATAGCATAACAATCCTCATGGACCATTGTGGGGGCAGCTAGCACGTGATTTCTGTACAACCGCTTCTCAACACAGGCATTCACCACCGCAGCAAATTGACGAACCAACACACAATGCGAATCCAAATGCAAACACCTGTTTATACCCGTATAATCTTGGGATTCAAACTTTCTGATGCAGCGCTTCGTCTGTTTCTTTCATGACCTGCAGCAAGCACTTTCAACCTTCCAAAAGCTATTCCTGCACGCTCGAACGCGCCTCGACGTCCAAGCCGGCAACTTCGGGTCTGCACTGCATTGCATGGTCCTATGCAGCCAAAATCTCACCAAGACGTTGCTAAGTCATGCTAAGTCATATGCACTCATTACATCTCATTACGTGCATTACATTCCATTACACATCATTACACAATCATTCGCAAGTATAAGTCATTCTAAGATGGAGGAGTGTTGGGTGGAGTCGCTCTCAGATCACTTTCTAACGGATTCCACTGAGTGCCAAACCTCTCTAAGGTTCGAGCGCACTGGAGTTGCTACACGTCTTGCCTCTGCAGTTTGTGATACGTTTCCACTTCTCCAGCAGCCACATGGAAATATTGATGAATAACGAACCATCATAATGATGCAACTTGAACATACTTCAATTCAGAGTTACCCCAGAACTGACGAGAAACCATAACATCCATGTCCATAACATTCCATAACATTCCATAACCACATCATCCGTAGAACAGGCATAGTCAGACCATCCCCAGGCCTTGACCTTGACAGTCGCCGAGGACACCTGGCCTCGCACCGCCAACTTGCTTCCGTCCCTGGGAGGAGCCTCAGGGCTGGTGCCACATGTAGCAACTTGAGGCCTCGGTCTTAAGACGCCACATGACGCCACTGATGTGTTGCTGTTGGTGTCTTGGATCCAAACAATCTTCTTGATCTTTCTTACCTTCACCAAAGCTGACCAAAGCCCTCAATGAAAATGGCTGGCCATATCTGGCCATATCTGGCCATGCTTGCTGCATGACAGCCGTGCCTTCTTTCGAAGTATGCGAGAAATACGACCCATTGTGCGCCGCTCTAAGCTGCGAACCTGCGAGCTGATGGAAGTCAAACATTATGCAGTTGCACACAGGACCACTGAATTCGAGATTGAATGATGTAGTCCATTTATGTCCAAATGTCCATTCAACTGTTGCAGTACAAATCATAAATCCTGCAGCTGATAATAACTGATTGACCACTTATACCGTAACTTATACATGTTTGCAGAAATTATAACCTTTTGTATCCTTTTGTATCTTTTGTCGGGTAAACCGGCGCTCTTGCAACAAATACGTCCGTTCCCTGCCTTGACGAAGCATGTGGCAGGAAACCCAGGTATCCTGCTGCTTGGTGTCAAATCTTCGGGGGAAATCTGGGCACCAAACTTCACCAACAATAACCAACATCAAACCAATGTGGAACGACTAAAGGCAGCATTTACCATTTGGAACCAGTAGATTTTAGTTGGAACACGTTGGAACAATTTGTTGGACGTTGTTGGATCTCAACTGACCCTTTTTTAGATCCACTGGCGATCTCAACTGGGTCAAAATTCAGGCAGGAAACCACTGGCCTCACGGAATCGGCCGCTACCATCTCCTTCAGCTGGATCGTGTGGGACATGAATTGAAGTGAGATCAGCCCTGCTGGGCGTGTCGTGTCAAACATGGATTGTGCGAAATATAAACTTATATTTATATACTATATTGTTAAAGTATGACCGCTGGTCATTACTTTCAAACCTGCACCCTCCATTTGGCCTCCTTTGGCATTTGTGACATGTGGCACTGGATGTCACACAGCATCTCAAGAGTCCTCGTCCATAAGAACCATCAGTGGCGATCGTCTCGTCCACAACAGCGTGTTGCACGCTGGCACCACGATTCGATCTGGGGAGGTCAAAGTACCATCCACGGTGGATCCCAATCAGCTTGTCGTCGCTTGCCCGAGGCCTGGCAGTGATATCGACTGATACATATGATATTAAGAATATTTGAGAATGATGATACACAATGATAAATATAGGCGAATAATCACAATTGCATGATAATTATAGTGACAATGGTAATGCTCATTATGAATCATTATGCTTCATTATGATAATGACAACGATTAATATACTCATGATGCTGCTGCTGCCGCTGGTCAACCCACATCCACGCATGCCCGTGGCGCCTCCCTCAGGTTTTTGATCCACCACGTGGCGCCCACGTGCTGAGCCACACACACATTTCACATAAGGTTGTGGATTTATAGGGCTTCACATGGGCTTCACATGGGCTTTACATGAACTTTGGAAACTTCATGACACCTGCGCGACCTGCGCGAGCCTGTGCAAGCCCTGGAAAATGCGACGTGGTGCAAACCTTGCCCAAACCCCAGCGAGCCACTTTTGGATCTTTTTGGTGTTCCTTCACTGGCACTTCTTGTCTGCCATCAGAGCTCCTGTTGCGCTTTCAGCATGGCCTGGGGGGACTGGTGTCTGTTGCAGCCACGTTGCGACAAGTTTGTGGCGGTAATTTTCACTTCTCACAGCGCCTTGCGACTTGACTGTGATCGCTGAATTCTTCCACGGTGCTCAGCAGATGCCTGGACAAAAGACCTCGGGACACAGAATCATACCAGTCTTGGAACACCATGGAACCATGGTCAATGCAGAAAAGAACAACACCATCGTGGCATTGGCATGGCAACCTGTCTCCTCAGCCCCAGGCACTGTGGGCACCTGGCCAAAATTCACAGTTTGACACAGCACATATGACAACTGCTGATGCATCAAGAGTCAAAAGTCAAACTTTGAGAAGGTAATCAACAAAAAAAACGAAACATATCGAAAAGAGCATGTGCCAAAATTGGTTGTGGTTTCTGCAACTTTGGAGCTGGAGGTTCTTCAACCATTTTGTCTAAAAATAAAGAACACCCCATTCCACCCAGCCATAGTTTTTTCTTAAAAAAAACTTTCCACAACATGATTCGAGTTATTTTCCCAACTACTGTCCTATTTTTCCTGCACAAAATGGGGGGGTGTAACGGGTGTGACCCCACGCCCCGCCACACCTCCGACTCTAGGGCGCCATCAATGGCCGCAGCCAGCGACCCACCGCCGCGTCCCAGCTCTGGGAGTTCGTTTTCCGGCCCACGATGGTGCAGCTTGGCTGTGGCCTGACAAGCCATCAGCTTCAGGGTGGGGCTTATATATCTTGTAATATATATATATCAATCACAGTTCTTTGACGTGCACGTGAACACATGCACTGCGCTCGGCCGCTATGCAAACTTTTCATCCTCTGGAGACGTGGGTGATTGAGGATGAAGATGGGTGGATCAGCCCATCAGATCAAT
>Ga0126342_10010111_pt1 | contig 16880 bp, 18 predicted proteins | sample Cyp1metagenome_FD_92528 | JGI IMG/M metagenome (GOLD analysis project Ga0126342, IMG submission 92528) | Coral microbial communities from Lord Howe Island, Old Settlement Bay, Australia - Cyphastrea 1 metagenome | ecosystem: Host-associated > Invertebrates > Cnidaria > Coral ... | reverse complement strand
ATCTGATCAACGAAGAACAAACCCTTCCGCGATTGCTCACTGTGGTACCGCGGTTGCTACGCGATTGGCTGAGCGATTGAGGGCTGTCCGGGAAAAGGTATTTTGGACAACCCCCATATATAGTGAGAATGATTAAGCAAAAATGATCAAACATGAAGAAACTACTAGAACATAGATTCGCAACCAGTTTCCCTGTGCCTCTGGCTAAACCATCGCATACATCCTGCAGGAACTGGAAGCGCAAAAGAAAGATGCTGCCTCCAAACCTCGACACAATGGCCGAGGCCAAGACCCTAAATTCGATCGACTGAACAGCTGAGATGAGGAAAAGGTAGCGTTTTCAGATGTTTCCAGATGTTTTCAGGGTATCTGGGACCGGACCTTAGAAATCAGCAGTTTTCATCAGCGTCGTCCATTCGTCCAGGTGGTGGAAAGATCCCTGCCCCAGGTGAGGCTGCGGACGTAGCGGGCGTAGCGGGGGCCGGCACCTCAGAAGGCGCAAGCAAGGCAGAGGTTATGACATGTTATGACCATGAAATGACCTGAGGACGATGATGATGAGATGGGTGCATGCCCTAGCCTAACCAGAGCTTGGTCGAATTCTCCAGATTTGAATTAGCTTATAATATCTTATAATATATATTATCCAGATATCCAGACGCTAATATTTTTTAATAATTTATATAGCGTACATTAGCGTACTATTAGCTACCTATATTCTTCACATGCGAATCGTTCTTAACCTCAGGGGATGAAGGAGATGAGGAGCAAATGGCAGACGAAGGCTTGCGGCCGGAAAATCGGACCGACTTCTTTTGTCAGCAAGTAATAATTACTATCATTATGACCATTAATGCGATCATTATGTTTATTACCATACGTATTACGTTACTATCATGATCATTGTCATCATTATCTATTATCACTAAGATTATTGTTACTATTATAATTAGGTGCTATTAATTGCTATTATGTTTAATATCATCATGATTGATGTTTGAGGCCTCCGAGTGTTCAAACTCGCAGACAACACCAGGCTCTGAGGATGGAGCATCAGTTGCTCCCAGCGGCATGGCCGGTACGGAGGACCACTGGGATGTAGGTGACCCAGCATGCTGTTGATGAGCATAACTATAATTACTATAATAATTATTGGTTTGATAGTGTAGATAAATAATGATAAATAATGATAAATATCCATATATATATATAATTATATATACTTATCATAAAGCTATACTAAAAAACAGCACTTGTATCCATTAGCCAACCATAACTATAGCCATTCATAGGGTATATCCATAGTTCTTATACCATTAATATCCATTAACCATGGCCTTTTTCTTAACGCTTTCACCGTTGCCTGAGGTCTCCAGTAACATGACAATGGAGGTGCCCACCTCGGAGGTGATCGCGGCAGAGAAGCGACGTCGGGAGGCGGGAGAAATTGCTGTGGAATGGGTTCAGAACTATATATTATATTTATGTATGTATGTACTATATACTATATATATATATTCTATATACTATATAGCTATATATATATATATAGAGTAAGAACTCTCCGTAGCCAGTAGTATGCCAGCACAACAAAGATATCCAAAGCTGGAAGAGCAGACGATTAGATGTGACTGGAATCTGGATGTGGAAGATTCATGTATTGTGTATACAGAGGTTTCTTAAGTCACGGTACCCCCAAATCACCCATTTTTTTGGGTGGATTTTCCATTCTAAACCTTCCAGCTATTGGGTACTCCCCCATTTATGGAAACCCCGAGTCATTGCTTTGGAATTGGTTCATATTGGGGGGTTCTGAAAATGGAGGATCCCGGAGTCACGATAGGTCCTATAGGTTTAACTACTAAGTCATGGTCTAATGACTGAATGATTTGGGGGTTAGCCCAATGACTTAGGAAACCTCCATATCGGTGGAAACATTTTCTAACTGAAGGATCCCATGACCAGCAGATCTCGAGGTGCTACTCCAACGCAGTGAGGAGGAGCTGGAATTTCCAGATGAGGCCGATAGAAAACTCACCAGTCACCACTTTACATGAGTCTGAAACTGGGGCATACTCGTACGTGGTACAGTATACTCAAAATATCGGTATAACATGTATTTCAATAGGCAAAAGGATCATTCACCATCAATTTGGAAGTGGCTTATTTTGAGACAAACCCACATGTAGAATTGAAAGGAGAGCAAAAACATGCAACTCTCCATTGCCGCATCAACAGGGGGGTTTTCCATTCTCAACCTTCAGCTATATACTCCCCATTTATGGAACCCCCCAGGCCGTAGCCAGGTGGATACACCCCTTGAAGTGCCAGCCAGAGAAAGATTTCAGAGGCAGGGTCCGTGGGTAAATTGCCCATGGGGGTGGTCATCAATCCATACATGGGAATACCCCACTACAGTACACATATATATATATATACATATACACATATGTATATATATATATATATTCATATGTATATATATATATATACCACACTAATCCCATGTTTTGACCATGGCACACATGAAGTACAGACTTTTGCCATGCTTTGCAGACGTTTTTCAGCATATGTTCAATTCCTGAAGGTACCGCGGTCTCAAGAGTTTCCGAACCTCAAGCTGGGATCCTTATGAAGATCTACCTGTGGAGCTACCAAGCTGAATTGGACAACTTTTGCATAAAGAGTACAGCACGTGCAGGTAAAAGGGGCCTGCAGAAAAATGTTCGAGGTTTATTATTTTTTAAATGTGTAGTTCTCCAAAAGAAGGCAGAACGTGCAAGCATACAAACAAAAAGGCGCACATTTCATACAATCAATTTGTGCTTGCTCATGTTTGCTGTGATTTTTTGGATTGATTTCGACGTCATATTCTGTTGCTGATTGTCAATGGTGCTAAAATCACACAATTTGCTCGACATCAGCAAGAGCTGAAGTTTCATGCACAGTGCAATTGAAGGATATAGTATGATTTCTTCAACAGGCCTTTTCAGGAGTATGGAAGTTTGCGGTTTTCAGGTAGTACTCGTACAATGCAGTACTGGTACCGAAATTGACATAATACGACTTCCATTTTACATCATCTTACACTTGTACGTTGGACGTCCGTTCTCGGTTCCAATGCTAAGTTTATCCACTCAGGTATTCGCGAATTTGGGAGTTTGAAGCCTTCGGCTCAACGGTCGTGGCCTTTTGCAGCACAGGGAATTGTTCATGGACATGTTTGGCCGAGAACCGTCTTTGGCCCTCGGGACTTGAAATTCATTTCTTACTCATAGCTTCAGGAAGGGAAACGGTGAGAGTCGAGTCAGTCAGGTTCCTGAAGATAGTCGAGGTGTTGGTTGAAATATGTTGAAATGCTGAAAATGTGGAACCTGGGAAATCCAGTACAAGTGGTGCGACCAGGACGTAAACGTTTGATGTTCGCGGAATCTACGCAAAGAGGTGAAACTGGTTGGAAGCAGTTAGAGCCTGATTGCAAAAGGATTTCGGACACCCTTACCGTAATGAATTGCCAGAGTGAGACAACCATCCTTCATGCACAAGGCACTTCTTACCATTGTGCTTTTAAAAGTAGATAGGTAAATAATGATGAATATATAATTGGATAATATATTGTGTTCAGCTAGGGCTTTCTGATTGCCCTTGCATTGCGGGAGCTCACAAAATTGTGCTCGGTCCTTGGCTCCCTGCAGATTTATGTAGAGGGTTTGGCCCAGCAGTTGCTCGGGCAGCCCAGCAGTTGCCAAAGTCCATCAACAGCCCCACTATCTACTGACACAAAGAGCATCAAACATCAAACTTAACTCTCCAAATCGCCATGGCCGCCGTTGCCATGCCTCCTAGACCTTCAACTTCAGGTGAGTGGCATGTAGATTTTGCTCCAAAAACGCGCGTAAATTCCGTGTGAATGTACGCTGTTTTGTGCGGTTTTGTTTTCTCCACATTCCAAGTATTTCCCAGTTCTAGGTGGAAGAAGATATGTCAGACCCACCATGGAGCAGAAGGTTCCCCTGCCAGGCCGGATTTTGAAACAATTCCCCCCATCAACGCCCAACAATCCCCAGCTTGATGATTTGCCTGTTTGAAACTAAGGTACCCCCAAATCCACCAATATTGATCCTCACATGTTTTCCAGTGTTTTTTTCCTGGAAATGTTCATATAAATCGACAGTATACCCCCATTTTTGGACAAACCCCAGCTTGATGATTTTGATGATTTTTGCTGACATGTTTCAACAATCGATCCCTTTGGCGGCAGACTCTAGACCTAGCACATCTGGCGAGAGAAGGCAAGATGTTGGGACGACCGTTCTGTTCTGAGGAAGAACATGGAAGAACATATGGTTATGGGTCATAATGGGGGTGGCAATGGACCCGCCAAATTTGCAATTGTTCGTTCATAGTTCATGTATTTTCCCACCATTTCCACCTTTTTTTGATAGTCTTGACCCAACATACCTATGGCGTCCAGCCTCAACGGACCAGGTGTGCAACTCCTTCAGCTCCTAGCCCTGCTGGGTCCCTAGCGATCCGAGCGGCTCCCGATCGTTTGCCTCGCAATTGAAGAGTGGTTGTTTCCGATGTGGTGAAAACGCCATGTTTTTTGGATGTGGATTCCTCTTGGAATAGTGCATGTTTGGTCATGTTTGTATTTTGTTATGTCTTTCGACCATCGTTTTTCAGGGTTCAGCGCATTTGTATGAATCTGTGTTGTTCTGCAGAAGTTGGGTGGACGGCTGCTGTATGGATTCGTATGACATTTCCTATGTATCTCCGTGAGCTTTCCCTGGTTGCTTCACATCGGCGCTCAAAACGCTGCTCCGGCACCAGTCGCGGATCATGTGACAATTTGGATGATATTATATATATATATATATTTATTTATTATTTATTTATTATTTATTTATTTATTTATTTATTTATACATTATTGTCATGTGTCTTGGTCGTGGAAGGGAATGTACAATGATATACAATGCTGACGTCACGCTTCAGAGAGGAATGCCACAAGGGGGCGGTTGGTTAGGGGAGTGCGGGGTGGCTATTAATGGGCGACAAAGTTAGTGCCCGTTGATGATGCTATGCTGCAGACAAGAATGCTTAAAGGCAGGGAGCTGGATAGGTGGGGGGTTGCTATTAAAGTCCACTTGGTGTTGCATACTGACGCAAGATGCATCTTGACGCCACATTCCTTAAAGTTGACTTGCATTTGCGCACATACTAATCTGATGCGCATGAAGAAGATGCTGACTTCCTAATTTGATGGGAAAGGCTTTCAGCTCCGTCCAACCGTGGTTGTTTTGTCAGGGTTGCTTTCTGCTTACATGTCTTGGATCATCTTGGATTTGAGTCTCTTAGTTCAAGAAGGATCATGGTTGTAAAGAGCTAGTAGCAGCTAGCATGGCTTTTGATTGAACAGTTTCTGCTTTTGTGTTATTTTAACAGCCTTTACTGTACCAGTTGATGCAGCCACAACGTGCATTCCAATCTTGCGGAGAACGACTCTGTGCTGAGGGCAGACAAGATGGAGCGCCGACAGCAGCATCCGAGGCCTACTCAGATGATGAAACTCTGCATGTTGGCATTCTCTGTCTCCGGTATACCACCATGAACACAGTTGCCAAATAAAATATATTACAGTATTATGCTATGATATAACAAAGTAGAAATATTACGACCCCACTACCCCCACTGTATAGTCTACTTATAGTGCACTACATACTGTAGCTATGATTCCAACTTCCCAATAGTGTTGTACAGTGAATATACCCAAATGCAACCTATAGCTAATCGCAATAGCTGTAGGTAGAGCCTGTAGTCTAGGTAGGAAGTACTCGTAGTATCCTGTATCCACCTGGGTCGGGGTCTACAGTAGCCTTCCGACGTTACATGGCTCAAGCGCCCAAGTCAAAAGGGCGTTTGCTGATTGTTGATGTTGAGGAGTTCAACTTGGTTGTTTTCTGGTTGTTCCCCTCTTTTCTCTGGTTATCTGCCGTATTGATTTTGTGTTTCGTTTTTGCTGGGAAAGTCTTGAACTCCTCAACAGGTAACTTAGGCCCCACGCATTTTCGTTCACTGTCTTTCGCACTTCGCTGATTGCCAATTGCCGTTTCACCAGTGTATGGCTCCAGAGAATCAGTCGGAAGGGGCTGCTTTGAGCGCCCCTGAGCCAGTTGGCGAGAGCACACCGCCGGACGAGCCGGAGGCAGCTGAAAGCACCGAAGGACCGCACTAGTGTTCCAAGCATCCCCATAAGTTTTGGACCGCCTGTGACGGCAGAAATTCCCCCGGGACTGCCGTTGACTTCTAGTGCCATTGTCCCCCTACAGTCGGGTATAGTTCAAGCTAATCCCGTCCCAGCACCTAGTGCTGTGCAACTTCATGTTGATACTGTGGCAAGTGGACAGAGTACCAATGAAGATCTACAGGACCAAGTTTCAAAACTAATGCAAGTGTTGCATACACAAACACAACTTGTAGCTCAACTGCAAGCGAAAGCGCCAATGTCCATAGCTCCACCACCTAGCACCCCTCAAGCTTTGGCCGCGGGAGGTGCTGCTCTGAGCGCACCAAGCGGTTCTAGACGTAGCATCGCTGCCAATGCGCCTTTGCCACAGGTGTTGCCACCGGGTTTGCCGCCGTTACCCTTAAACAGACCAGGTGTTTTACCTCAGGGGGCTCCTTATGTTTATAACTCTGGGTCCCAACGTTCAAGACAATCGGGTAGTTCTGAGTCCTCTTCAGATTCTGATGCTGGGCCACCCCCACCTAATCCATATACTCAATGTAGGATTGTGGGGGATTTTCATGATGAAATTAACTGCCCAACTTTGTCTATGAACTTTTATGGGGAAAATGCTCCGGATCAAGGGCCTGATCAAGATAACACCATTAGAGTCAAGTCACTCAATGATTTGGGTTTTCCCTAACCCTCCTGATAATGCCGGTCAAGCTAGGGGATACGTTAATCAGGTCTTCATGGCCATCGGTAAGCTACAGAAAACCCCAGGTAGCGAAGTCTACCAATGGGCCCAAGAATGTTTGACATCCACTGAAGCATTGCTAGAATCCGATCCCCGCTTCACGCGTACGGATCGAGAAATCGCCTCAAAGCTTATCAAAACTTGCCGACGGGGTAGATTTGGCTTAGTTTCTCAGCAAATGGTTGAATCTGAACGCCTCTCCACCGGCTCCATGCCGTGTGGAAGAGTTCTGCTCAAAAAGATCTTTCAATATTTCCAATTGGAACGCGATAGAATCGGCATGTTATGTGAGCGTAACTTGTTGTCACTTCGCATTCCAGGGAATACACATCAAGATCTAGAGGCCTTCAGAGACAACAATCTTTATGTGATGTCAACCATACCGGTTCAAGATTTACCGCGGGAGCAAACTCTTTTTAACCACTTAATTGATGAGCTCGAGCGTACCCCTATCATGGCTCATAAGGTGTTGAAAGCCCGTGAGGCCCCACTTCATAGCCATCGCAGAACGACTAACTGGTTGTGGGAAAAAGGAGAGTTGGTTCTCCAACTTGACCAGCAACGCAAGAATATCTTGGAACCTAAAACCCAAAAGTAGCAGCAGCCCCTGCCACCTCTGATGCTAAGGCCGCCCCTAAAGGTAAACCTAAGATACCAAAACTAAGGCGGACAAAGACAAGAAGGTAGAGGCTGCTCCAGCGCCTCATGCCAAAGCCAAGGCCAAACCAAAGGCTAAGGCCAAGGGCTCCAACACTGCTTCACCACCGCCAAAGGCAGGCGCAATCACTCCTCGGAGTGCGGAGGCCACAAGGGTCGCCAATATGACCCCGGCTCAGAAGGCTAAAACCCCATGCATGTTTTATGCCTATAACGCTTTCAAGGCGAAGCAGTGCGCCTTTTGGCACTCCGCCACCTGAAAAGTACAAGGGGCCCCCGCCCCGGGCAATGGCCAAAAGTAAGTCTGCTTCCAATGTCCCAGCCAGAATGGCAACTGTAAATGCTGGTACTGCAGCCCTACCAATTGTCAATGCATTACTCTCTAAGCTTCCGGGCGCGATTCCGTGGCTTTGGGATACTGCCGCCGGCAGACACCTAATTGGCAAACAAGCCTTAACCCCAAAAATGAAAGAGTTTTTGCAGCAATCTCCAAACCCAGTAGCTTTCAGGACAGGGGGGGTAGCCAGGCTGGTCAAGAGTCAATCGCTTTTGATGGCAGCAAAATCTTGGAAGGGGAAGAGGTTTATGTCTTGAAGGATTGCCCTCCGGCACAAAGTATTGGCAAGACGGTTTTGGATAAAGGCTACTTGTTCGTTTGGGATCCCCGAGAAAATGTTCCATATCTAATCGCACCTAAAAAACATCAATAGATGTAAGTTTAAGGCTCACTGCAATGCCAGGATTTGTGCTTCTCCTGTTGTTGAATACGTTCCCCAATATGATGAACAACTTAGTCCACGTAACTTCATACCAGCTGATAGGTTAACCCCAGTCTGCACAGCGCTTCCGGCAGATCCTGTCCCGGATGATGCTTCTGGGTATTCACCAAGTTTTGCCGGTGAAGATGTTGCAAGGTTGGCCGAAGTTGCCGAAGCCGATCCTCCGGGTGAAGAAGCTGCGCCCAGCAGCCCACATGCAGATGTTCCGGAAGGTGCTGCTCAACCTAGCGCGCCATCTCACCCTTTAGATGATAAAATGCTTGTTGAGTTAGGTGATGGTATCCCTATCAAAGATGAAGTCTTGAAAAAGGAAGCCACTAGCCAAGAGCATCTTTTGACTCACTATCCCAAGAATCCATATTGCCCATTATTCCACATCGCTAAGGATGCTGCAATGCGTGTTTCTCATGTCAAAGACGGTAAATCTGATGATAAGATTGACCCTCCAAAGCAGCCTTTTGAGCAATTGGCCACTGATGATGTTATCCTTGCAAAAGGGTCTAAGCATTTTGGGACAGGGATAGGTGGGGTTAAAACACACCATGTGGTTGGGGACCTTTACTCTGGTGCACGAATAGCATATCCCCTTTCAAAGCGAGATGTCGAGTCACATGCCAAAAAATTCCGACATTTCGTAGGATTAAAAGCCAATGAACTCGCAACCCACACACTTATAAAGATGGATGAAGCACAGGAATTGGAGCAGGCCGCTCACCAAGTTGGCTTCGTTCCTGGGACGTCCCTCCCCAACCGATGGCCGCACAACGCCCTGTTGGAGCGCGACATCAGGGAGGAGAAAGAGTGCTGTAGGGGTTCATTTACAATCTGGTTTGCCATTTGAATACCACACTTATAGTTACCCATACGCATGTCTTTCCATGACTTTGGATAGACCTTCTATTGCGGATCCCGAGAAGACCCTGTGGGAAGCTCTCACACGTGAAAAGTTTGATGGCAAGCGTTTGTGTTTTGGGCAGCTTGTGTGCTATCGCAAGAAGCTCCCACGAAGAGGGCCTTAGAGCCCAATATGGCTCCTGGCTTGTTTCTTGGTTGGCAAATCGGGTTTTCGATATAGATATGTTGTTCGAATTTTAGATTATCAAGAATACCGAACCAGAGGTGCTTCATGTGTTTCTGCCGTTCCCGAGCCTGAATTGTACCTTCCCGATGGTGATGCGTATTTCCCAGTTGGTTTTTCAAAGCACCAAGCCTTGATCAGGGGGGGATGATCCTGATGACATCAAACTCCCAGAAATAGCCCTGGAAAACGTGCCGTTCCCACTAGACGGCGGCATAGCTTCCCCATCTACTCCCGGTCCTAAACCTATAGATCGGTTTATATCACCTTAGACCGCATCATAAAGTTTAAGGAGACTCCCGGTTGTAAAGGGTGTACTAATAAGACTCGATACCACACAACGGAGTGCCGTAAACGGCTCCAAAAATTAGTTGATGAAGAAAAGGGGCTGGAAGAAAAGTCAAAGTCCAAATCCGAGTCGGTAGTTGTTGAGCCTCCTAGCGAAGTTCATGAAGCGCTTGAGGATGCCCGCGTGGACCCACCACCGGTAGACAGCATCTTCGATGATGAAGGTGAAATCACAGTTGCTGTCCCTTATAGTGTTTCTGGTGCTGCCACTCTGCCCCAGACTTCTCGCAGTTGCGCTGAGTTATGTAGGGATTCCTTGCCGGTTTTTGGTGCACAGCCAGTGCCTACACGCCCTATGATTAATCAGCCCCCTAAAGGTAATAACAATCGTCGAAAACGACGTGCCATGAAAAAGAGCCTAAGGCCCAGTGAGAGATCAACACTGTTCGAGTTTGCATGCTCCCTCAACTCGCAACTGGGGTTGACAAGTGTTCAATGCAATATAAATCACATTGGGTTAAGCAAGGAGAGGATAGACCTAGGTGATGGATCAATGTTCCCAACTTGATTACCAAATAGGGGAAGCAGCCAAGACTGCCCCTCCTCACCTTTGGTCGTCCATACCATGTACTTCTGGTTCTCCATGGCAGTACATCAACAGAAAGAAGGGAGGGGCTGCTTTCATGAAACGCCTAGCGCTCCAACTTCGAGAATCGACACGACTTTTCAAAAGCTTCACAAAAAGGGCTGAATCAGTTTTAAGCTTAGGAGGCACCGTTTCTTTTGAATGGCCACGTCCCTGGACTGGCTGGAAGAGACCAGATGTCGTAGCTTGCTTTAATTCACACCTGGAGTTTATGGATGTCGAGTTCGATGGATGCGCAGTGGGTCTTAGACCCAAGAAGGGTGTTCCCATCAAAAAGCCCTGGCATGTCCGTACAACCTCCCAAAGAATAGTAGATGCGTTTAAGGATAAAGTATGTAGTTGTGATCACACTCACGAGAGATGTGAGGGTGCTGAGACGGCGCGGTCAGCTATGTATCCCCCAGAGATGACATTTTTGATTACCCAAGCGCTGTATCTCGCTAACTGCGCACAACAACATGCACCTGCCATGCCCTGTCAACCCCTATCTAGTGAACCCCAGGAGCATAGAGAGGTAGAACAACATCTTAAGCACGTGTCGCCACTTTCAGGTTTTGAGTCTGACCGACAGTTAACAACCTTGTGGCAGAGCCTTTGGACCATGACCACCTCCTAGCACAAGCCCTTGAGCACGAAGGCGAACATCGACCCTCACAGGAAGTGCAGGCTACGGTCACCAAATTACTCCCACGGGCAGGAATGTTGTCTAACCCCAAAGCCTCCCTAGATTCCGTCCGGGAAAAGGAGGACGTCAGGGCTGAGGCTAAACGCACCGGTGTCTCTGTCCATTTTGGCCAGCTGATGACAATTGCTTCGATTAAATTCTTGGAACTGGCGCAGCACCTCCAAAAGATGAAAGGTAGGATAGTCTACCGAGGTGACTGTGCCAAGGATGAGTACGAACCTGCTGCTGTTTGTCAGGAACTAGGTGCTAACCCCACCTCAGTTCAAGGCTCAAATGCATGTTTAGCATACGGTTCGGTGCCAGGCCATATAGTTCATCTGCAGCCGATGCAGTTAAGGCATAGGTTCAAGCACTCCTATCTTCAAAATATAAGACGTGGATAGAACTTCCGCCTGAACTAAGACCCAAATATTGGCATGATAAGTTTGTTAAACCTGTAGTCCTTTTGGTAAAAGCGTTTTATGGGCATCCCGACGCCGGTGGTCTCTGGGAGCAACACCTTAAGAAAATTATCCGCAACTTAGGTGGCCAAGAGGTACCCGAGTACCCGGACAACTTTTTCTTCCCAGATACAAAGTTATTGTTGTCCACCTATGTTGACGATCTAACTCTAGCTGGACCCACCAAACAGCATGAGCCGTTTTGGACCAAATTGACTTCGGTCGTCGATGTAGAACCAATATATCGTATTTTGGGTCGCAATCATGTAGTCATGCCATTGACCAAAACTGAGGGTTCCGAGGAATGTGCTGCGTTTCGCGCACAAGATGCTTTAGTTTTTGATATGCTTGACTATGCCCACCAAACAGTAGACCTTTATAAGTCCATCACCAACACTAAAAGTTTGAAGCACGCAGCCACACCCTTTGTCCCTGATGGCTCCGTCTCGATTGACGATGAAGAAGCAAAAGGTGAGCTGGCTCCCAACGCGTGCCACATTCTTATGAAGGCGTTGTGGCTTGGTCGACTGTCCCGACCTGACATAATCAAACCCATTAACGATTTAGCCACTAAAGTACGGTCTTGGTCCAGGGGGGACGATAAAAGGTCGTTGAGATTAATCCAATACATAGACTCTACACCGCACTACCGGCTTGTAGGAACCATTCAGGACAGCCCCGAAGCTCGTTCATGAGGATAACCAAGCTACCATTCTGGTAGTACGTAAAGGGTATTCCCCAAAACTTAGGCACATAACTCGTACCCATAAAGTGAATTTATCCGGTCTCTCAGAAGTATTCCACGATGACTCTGCCGAGTTGGAGTACTGTAAGACAGATGATCAGGCCACTGATATCTTCACAAAGGCACTGCCGCCCCAAAAGTGGGCTCCAGCGCTCCGCCTTGTAGGCAAGGGCACCGACCTAAGTAGTGAACTCCGAACCAAGGAAGGGGCAGCGGCCACGCGCCCTAAGTAGCTTGGCAGGTAGGGTACGGGGGAGTAGAAATATTACGACCCCATTACCCCCACTGTATAGTCTACTTATAGCGCACTACATACTGTAGCTATGATTCCAACTTCCCAATAGTGTTGTACAGTGAATATACCCAAATGCAACCTATAGCTAATCGCAATAGCTGTAAGTAGAGCCTGTAGTCTAGGCAGGAAGTAGTATCCTGTATCCACCTGGGTCGGAGTCTACAGTAGCCTTCCGACGTTACATGGCTCAAGCGCCCAAGTCAAAAGGGCGTTTGCTGATTGTTGATGTTGAGGAGTTCAACTTGGTTGTTTTCTGGTTGTTCCCTCCTTTCTCTAACAATCATTATAATCATTGCATTTTGCATGTCGCGCCAAGTTCGTGAATGTGAGGGTGTGTGAGGGCGTGTTCTCCGGTGCTTCGAGAGTGCCCTTGCCGAATCTGAATTTGATGTAGTGAAACTGTTGGTGCGCTTTGCTGCAGCCGTGCCAATCCGCATCCACTAAACAGATCAGAACAGATCAGATAGAAACCTCGTCCAGCTTGCTGTATTACTTTGTCTGGGCGCACACTTGTGTGCAGGAGGGCCGCGATGTCATCAGCTTAGCTCTGTTTCTTCTGTTCGAAGAAGCGCCTCAGCCGCGCACGCGATTTTTTCATGATTGAGGCAAGCAAACCAAGGGCCATGTCACTCAGACCGACATCCGAGGCAGAGAAGAGTAATAAGAGCCTGAATTGATGAAACCAAGAGCAGACATTGCCAACACTTGATGATCAATGATGATTCAAACATAGCAATGTCGATGATTAATCTGGGTGATCCTACAGGCGACTTCGTTACTTTAAGTCCAGAATTATGTGTTTTTATTTACGCCTTCTTTAAACCTATAACGGCACCAACAGAATTGGTATCACAAGCTGTGCCCCAGGTTGAATTTCCGCACTTCACAGCAACAAACAAATTTTTGCCACCCGATTTCTCTTTGTGTCAGGACAACGCGGATGTTTGGATCTTTTCATTAAAACTTCGCCCACCTCTGTTGGGGTTTGGAATTTGTGCAATCCAAACACAAAGACGTGGAGACCAGTTGCCTCTGCAACCCCCATACATCAAGTTTCCAAACTTGTTATTCTGAGTTGCTGCCAAAGCATGACAGATTTACACATTGCAACATCGATGGCCTTCTCAGCGTTTCAGACAATGACAGGTCACGGTCAAAGCAAGCAAGACGAGGGCCATGTCACTCAGAGAGACATCCACCAAGGCGGAACAAACAGTGCCAACAGAATGTGTCTCTTGTATTGGTGAGACTAGCAAAGCATTGCAAATACTGGCTGTAGTAATGTGATCTTATGTGATGCTATCGGCGATTAGGTTCCTTTACGATTTCAAGTCCAAAACCTTTTGGTTTGTTTATTAATCCCTTCTTTGAACTTACCATCCTTTTTTATTTTGATCAGATAGAAACCTCGTCCAGCTTGCTGTATTATTTTGTTTGGGTGCACACTTGTGTGCAGGAGGGCCGCGATGTCATCAGCTTAGCTCTGTTTCTTCTGTTCGAAGAAGCGCCTCAGCCGCACACGCGATTTTTTCATGATTGAGGCAAGCAAGCCAAGGGCCATGTCACCCAGACCGACATCCGAGGCAGAGAAGAGTAATAAGAGCCTGAATTGATGAAACCAAGAGCAGACATGCCAACACTTGATGATCAATGATGATTCAAACATAGCAATATCGATGATTAATCTGGGTGATCCTACAGGCGACTTCGTTACTTTAAGTCCAGAATTATCTGTTTTTATTTACGCCTTCTTTAAACCTAAGCGGCACCAACAGAATTGGTATCACAAGCTGTGCCCCAGGTTGAATTTCCGCACTTCACAGCAACAAACAAATCTTTGCCACCCGATTTCTCTTTGTGTCAGGACAATGCGGATGTTTGGATCTTAGTGTAAGATTCAGTGCAAGGGAAAATGGAACTGGCAAAGAGTTCCAGAAGGTTTCATTAAAACTTCGCCCACCTCTGTTGGGGTTTGGAATCTGTGCAATCCAAACACAAAGATGTGGAGACCAGTTGCCTCTGCAACCCCCATATACCAAGTGCTGGGGCGTCAGGGTCTTCCTTCCAGCTGCCTGCAGCTGCCCGAAGTGTCAAGGCCGAATTTCCACCACCATGTCGAAGGGTTCATGACATGTTAAAGGTTTGGAGGTGTCCACAAATGGAGGTCCCCCAAAATCGATAGTTTTTAATTAACAATCCTATTCAAATGGATGGTTTGGGGGTAGCCCCATTTTAGGAATCCTCCATATATGAAGTTGTTCAAAAGACCCTAAAAGTGAAACAGGGTGCACCAAGATGGGTTTCAGCAAAGATCTGTAAGTGTTATTCTTGAAAAGAATGGCGGACAGACTTTTTCTGTACGGACCAAAGGACTCAGCGAACTCAGAGGCTTGGTCTTTTGATGTTGAAAGACAATTGCAGTTTAGCTTATTCAAGTTTGGCGAGTTGGGTCCAGCAGTCGTTTCACTGGAAAGGTCTGGCCGATCAACCAGTACAAGGGAATCCTTGGCAGCACTTTTGTGATCTCAAATATATATATATATCCAAACATAGGGTAAATCCATGTAAAGCATGGCTTGTTTTACAAACTGTTTATAAAGAACAATAGTGATCGAATATGGGACTTTAATGGATTTTGGTGGGTCCCATTTGGGTAAACCCTTTTGTCAACGTGTTCTCGAAATTTGGCCTTAAACATCCAGAAAGCGCCGTGGTGTTCTAAGGAACCCAGTGATTCGAAGAAGTCCACTGGATCAGTGAGCACTACCGTAAGAGACGACCACAGTAGAGGCACCAGCAACTTCACACGGCGCCTGTCTTTTGTTGATTGCTCGACAGTTGCTCGGCGTTGGGGGCCCTTTTGGGCCACAGAAGCCACTGAAATTGGGTGATTGACCTCCAAATTTTGGGCCGCCGTTTTGAAGGGAACATGGTGACAAACCATCAAATTGGGGGGTAGTATTGTCGGACACACCGTAATACATTGTGTGTTAACGAAGGGAAACAGATCTGCAAGATCCTGGAATTGTATGGAATTGTTTCTTGCCACGCTTCGATTGATGACAAGGAAGACCTTGATCAGCATTTCCGGGAAGAATTTGGAGGTGTGACTCGCAACATTCTTACGACTTTTTGTGGTCAAAGAAACGTGACCATTGCAATCAAGACCCACAATTTGCTGAGTGTTTCTCTTCAATCTCTGATTCAAAATCTGATTTGGGGTGTCGGCTTTTGACTTTGTCCAAAATGTGGTTTTCAGATTTCTAGACGCTTGGGCACCAATCTTTCCGCCAATGAGTTTTTACTGTATTGGTGGACAGAGTGTCAAGCAAGCTACACAGGCTGGAGTTTGTGGTTGCATTCCTTGCAGGTGCTGATTGGTTTAAAAACTTCTGGCATGGTGTGCTCGTGCAGCAGCCCGCATGTCGAGCACTATCTAATCGATCCCTGACCAACTGGGTGATGATTTATACCAACTGGAAGGCGCGAGACTGAAAGGTTCCCTGAAGACTCACTTTAGAGGCGACTTCAATACGTTACGTTTCAGACACTCTGAGGATATGAGAGAGTGAAATACGTGCGCCGATTGACGCCTTTGCTTCATGCTCCAGCTTCCACTTCTTTGATACATGTTGACACTATGTTTCCAGCAACACCGTGAGCTTGAACACTCCATGTTTGCTCATGGCTTGCAGCGTTTGCACACCAAGCGATCCGGAGGTTGCAGCGAAGTGGAATGGCCAACCACCTGAGTCTATGTTGCTCTGCTTGGGGACATTTGGGGACTGGATGTCCACTTTTCGCGAAAGGTAGCCTCCTAGCGGGCTACCTTGAGTTTTACTTTGCGAAGCAAAGGGGCGGGCTGGACCCCTTATCCTTGAACGACCAGGAGAAAGGGACCCCCCCCTCCCCCCCCCCTCAAAGGGAACTCTCGCCATATGCCTGGCGAGTCTCTTCACGCAGCAGCCCCTTCGCAGTGTCTCGTCATCATCACCATCATCATCATCAACAACATCATCATCATCATCATCATCCTCCTCCTCATCACCATCATCATTCGACTTGACATTCGGATTTTTCGACATCCGTTTTCCAAGTACCCAACGGTGCGATGAAAGTGACAGGTTCGAGCATCCATAGGTACCGCAAAAAGAGACACTGGAGTTTGTGCTAACACTGACCGTGTTTTTTTCCCCCGCACGATGCGTGTGTCTGACAATGTATACCTCCAAATGGCTATTTAAATGGACTAAGTGATGAGCAACCATGGACATCGTGGGGT
>Ga0126342_10010110_pt1 | contig 16881 bp, 17 predicted proteins | sample Cyp1metagenome_FD_92528 | JGI IMG/M metagenome (GOLD analysis project Ga0126342, IMG submission 92528) | Coral microbial communities from Lord Howe Island, Old Settlement Bay, Australia - Cyphastrea 1 metagenome | ecosystem: Host-associated > Invertebrates > Cnidaria > Coral ... | reverse complement strand
GATGCTTAATGATGGTTAATGATGCTCAATGATGGTTCATGATGCTTAGTGATGGCTCGTGATGCTCAATGATGGTTCATGATTGTTAATGATGGTTAACGATGTTTAATAATGGTTCATGATGCTCAATGATGGTTCATGATTGTTAATGATTGTTAATGATGCTTAACGTGGAGATTTAATTTGAGTTATGGAATTTTCATGGGACTTCGTTGGCGCGACCCCTCGCTTCGCGTCCCGTCACAACCACTCGGCCGTCTCAGAGCCGGCCATCATCACCGCGTCATCAACAGACGGTTCGTTCCAACATCTTGAAGCTTTCCTAAAAAGGAGGTGATAGTGATGAATATGTATATATATATAATACACTTGGTGATATATAGTTATAAAATCATAATAATCATAATGTGGAGGTTTCCTAAGTCATGGGGGTATCCCAAATCATCCAGTCGTCATGACCAACCAACTTTTGTAACAACCATACAATGATGGTGACGACTGGGGACTCCGATTCCGCCGTAGCCGCGAGTAGCCATGTAGCCATGACTTTCTCGAAGCCCGGAAGTCAGTCGTCAGTCAGTCGTCATCTGAGACGTGCACCAAATGGTGGTCTTCCATCAACTTCTTGCACTCCGAGTCATGGATGGCCTTCAACAGCCAAAAGGATGTCTCGTACCTGCTGGCCGCCGCCGCGAACTGGGCAAAGTTTGTGGCGGCCACAGGGGCCACAGCCAGTCAGTGGCTTATCATGGCTTATCATCTATATATAATATATAACCCAATATAACCCATATGTTAGCCATATATAACAGTGATCTTTCATATGGTTCTTAGCCACTGACGAAAAACAAAAATCCCCAAGTAGGAATCCAGGAAAGTCTCCAATGATCAGTTGAGAATATCCTCCTTGCGGCTTCGTACCATATCTCCCTTTTTTACCTACGACCTGAAGATTCAGCTCAAAAAATGTCCAGTTTCCGGGCCAAAAATACCTGTGATGTCCCCGATATCACCCCCTGGCGTCTGTTTGTTTTGGCCCAATTTAACCGCGGGTGATAATTTTCATTAATTTTCATGGCATGTAACATATCATGTCACAATGTTGGAGCTGTATTGGTATACCCCATGTTCCATGTTCCCCAGTTTGATCAATGTCCAGGGCACTGCGATTGTTCACCTTTGAAACTCTTCCAGGCCTCTGTCTGGGTTGGCGATGCAACTTGCACAGAATTCCTCCATTTTTAAGGCCAAAAATTCAGCCATGAACCTACGAAATAAACTTCTGCCCAGACAATTTCTCAATGCAAAGGGGAGAAGATGTGGCTGGAGCAATTCATTTCAGGAAATGATGGTCAATTCCTTCAAGTTTCGTACTTGAAAACTGTCAGATGTGCTGCAAGTATTTAGTGGTTGATATAACTCCATTATATTCTGTTCATTTCTATTCATCCATTCCTGAAATTTTACCCTCTGGTTATTTAACAGTTCGCCATGGAAGCCATGGCCCATAGAATTAGATGGTTTACCGGTTTACCTATTAAACATGGTGGATCTTTCCAGTTCGCTATGTTAGTCATAACCAGATGGTATATTCCCTTAATCATCATTAGTCATCCATTAATCACCATTACTAACCAATGTTAGCCAATATTAACCATGGTTACAAGTAGGTATCACTATGAATATGATGATTATTTCTGATTTATAGAATTTTATAGATATGTATGATGGTTATTATCTGAGATATCACTATTATTAACCCATATTAACCACTATTTTCACCATGGTTACATAAAATATTCCCATGTTCTATTCATTAAATGTCGCCACCCCTGAGCTGTGCACCGCCTCAACATCCTGCATCGCCTGAGCCGTTCGGCCCCATGAAATCATGATTTCTTGGGTAAAAATGTATGGTTATACTAGTTATAGTATATATTACCATGTGAAATAGATTGAAATAGCATGTTTGACCATATTACTTGAGACCCCGCACTGAATTGAGAAGATTGAATTTTAGGGCTTGAGTGAGGCGGTCCAATATCTGCACCACCGCACAGTTGATCACCTTTTTCGGGTTTGTAGATGCTGCCATCGCAAATCGAAACATCACAACGCTCAGGATCGAGCCTTGTCATAGTCCCTCCTCACCTGTTCGAAGTCCCCGAAAGCACCGGCCATTTCCTCTTCGCCATTGCAGTGAGTATCTCTTAGGATCTCTGGGGAAATGGATTCCATGGATCAAAAAGACAAGTGACGATTTTGGGCTGATCCACCCTGGCAAAAAAAAAAAACGCAGTTTTCAATCATGATTCTGTTTTTGTACCACCAGGGATGGTCTCATTGCTGGCGCCCAAATGAGGCCCACGTCATGTCGGAACGTCTCGCTGCATCAACCTCGCTCCTGATCAGCATTTTCGCGCTCCGCTTGCTGTCGTTCCCTTTCTAACTCCTGCTAGGAACGCGCTCGGGATGACAAGGAGCCATCCTTTTTTGGAAAGTGAGAAATCTCCCCTTGGGAGCCTCTGGAAAATCATTCACTGTTCTGACTGTTCTATGTTTTTTTTTTTGCGGTACACTGTAGATGATTTATAGACAGCCATTCAAAATGGTGGTTTTCCATAGCTATGTAAAGGATTACCAAAAGGTCATTAAGAGGTAGAAAAAACATCGAAAAAAAAACATGGTGCCCTGACTTTCACACCAAAACAGCGCCACTGCGATCCGCATGGGGACAATCCCAAGGATTTTGTTTGACCAATCCCCATGTGACAATCTATATACTGTGTCATGTTGCCCCCATACGTCATGATATGTCGTTATGTTAACAAGCCATCAAGCCATCAACTCTGGCTTGCTAACAATAGATTGGAAACAGGATCAAACATACCGTATGTTATGCTTACAAGAAAACTTTGGTGTTAGCATGCCATCTGCTTCCAAGATGTAAAAAACTTCATCATTTAGGTACCATCTGGTTATTTAACATAGCCATGGAAAGTGGCCCATTTATAGATGGTTTACCTGGGTTTACCTAATAAAAATGGTGATTTTCCATGGCTATGTTAAATAACCAGAGGGTACATCATTTGGGTGCTACTTGGTGTTTTTTTCTACCCAGAAATGCCCTGAGCGTAGCGGCTTCTTCAGCCTACTGAATCAACGCGCCGTACCATAGATCCCATATGATCCCATGAAAATCCCAGCCCTCCTTCGCAATCTGATCCGTTGACTTCTCTTCCTGACAGAGGTCAAAAATGTTGCTTAGGCCTTAAAGATGAGCAAGAATGAGGGATTGAATCAACGATCGATATAGCTTTGGTACCTCAAAATTCTGGGATATTTTCCCAAATCCCTTGAGATTGCAAGAAAGAGCCTCATGTTCCCCATGTTTGTTTTATCTTTAGGGGGTATCCCATTTTTTGACATTCCATGTGTCATCAATCATGACTCATCATCTTGGGTATGATTTTCAACCTGGGAACTCTCACGTGGAATAACCATAATCTGCCCACTCTCTGAACACTGTGGGAAACCCCACGAATCTCACGGTTTTCTCATGTTACATGTTCCATCTTTTTCCCTAATCTTCCACCACTTTTCCTCCTTTCCCCATGGAAATTTGCCATCGGATGTGCCATGGCTGCCATGGGACGCTCAGCTCACGTCCCCGCCCCGTCACCGTCCTTGTTGAAAAGGTTCAGGGGTGAAGCCTGTGACAGTTTTTCAGCGAACTGGAAGTCAGAGATCATTTGCCACAAGAATGGTGAGTTGACATAGTTCTGTTTGATTACCCAAGGGTGAAACCGGTGAAAACTGGGACTCCATCAAGCTGTTGATTGTGGAGGACCTGCCTCCGCCTCTTTCTTCTTGGGTTTATCCTCACAAAACACCATCAATACACGGAATACAGTGATACGGTGCGACCGTGTCAACCAAAACCTGCCAAGAATATGAGTCTGAATGAATCAACCTGCAAGGTGTCATAAAAACATGATGTGAACTGATGTGACTTATATGACATTGGGTTGATAAAGTTTCAGTTCTTACCAACAAAGATGCGGCAACTCTGAGTGTTGCACCGTGCAATCACACGAATGACCTCAGTTTCATCGCTCATGTCACCGGCCAACTGCTGGAGCAATTCCTCGCACGTCTTGAGATTCTTGAGATCAAAATCGGGAATCTACAACAATTATATCAACAATTACCAGATCATGTGGGTAAAACAATGCCATAAAGGCACCATCCCCCAGTCATCACCATCAATATATAGGTGCTATAAACTTACCATACGCTACCATTCCCAGTCGGTGGTAAACATGGCAGCCAGTTGAAAAACATCAAGGCTTCCACCATCGGAAGTTCGGCCTTTTCGCTTCAGTTTGATGGCCTTGGAGTTTGGGGCCCCCATAATTCGATCAGCGGAATGGGAATGGGGAACTCCCTGTTTGAATGGAAGGATCATCACCTTTGAAAAATGCCATAAAATGCCGAAAAATTGAGGCTATACCGGCTATACCCATAGGTCTTTTCCAATCTTTTACGGACCGTTGAACATTTTTCTCGACTCACCAAACCAAGGCGCTGAAAAGGAGCTCGAAGCGGACGCGGATCCATCGAACACGTCCAGGTGCTTTCCAGCCTTCAAGATCCATCCCCAGAATTCCATTCCAATCGGCGAATTACTTAGGGATGGTTAGGGTTTTTTTGATGGTCGATAATGGTTTACAACGGCCGAAAAATAAGAATTAAACTTAAACCATCTTAAACCCAATTTCGTAAATCGATATAAACCACAACAATTTGGGGGATTAAAGATGATAAAGATGTGCGCGTCTGCTTTTTTAACCTGTCATAAGGACAGCAATGTGCCTGCCATGGATTGGTCCTCATTCGTACACCCAAACTCCATGCAGAGCACCTCAAAACTCCGGCGCTAGTGGCTCCACAGCTCCAGAGCTCGGGGATAAGTCACGTCTGAAGATAGGCTTTACCCGGCCTGGTAAACTAACAAAAAACTATGGAAAATCACCATTTTTCATGGGTAAATCCACTATATATATATATATATATAAATGGCAATTTTCAATAGCTATGTTAGTTTACCAGAGGGTAACCATCAAACATGATGGAAAATCCATGGTGCTTGAACCAATTTTTCACCAGTTTTTCAGCAACTGGTTAATCGGGATGCCAATCCCATGAACAATGGAAATGGATGTGCCTGAAACCAACGTGGTAGGTCCCCCATTCATGACCGCTTCAATAGGGCCATAGGGCCATGATGAACCAATGACCCCCGTCCGAGTGCGGAGCTGTATGTCTCTGGCGAAGTCTTGGAAGCACACCATGGCACTGTATTTGACCAGGAAAAATAACCTCTAAAATAACCACTCAAAAAAATAGAACAATTGGGAACCTGTTAAATATATTTAAATATGGCAAACACATCATCTATACCATCCTGGAAACTGGTTCCTATATTTGTTTAAGGGTTACTATAATACCTTAAATGTTGATGTTGTATGATGTTGTATTTGTTGTCAATTCTTATCATGAGGATTCAAGTCCCCCCACATTAGATGATTAATAAAACCTCAATTCCTAGTGGTTGGTTCAGATTTGGCCCTCGACCCACCAGAATCCAACTGAGCCTCAAAGGAGCCCTCGCATCGATCGTCCGGGTCCACTTTTTTTCCGCCGGCCGGAAGGAAGAAATTATGACCTGCTTGGATGATAAAATCTAGAGATAAATTTAACAGCGATTTTTCACGGAAAAAAAATGGATCGCATCACCCCATTGACCATTCTCCCAAAACACTGCAGGTTCCTTCTATATGTTTGGTAGTAGGGTTTTGGACCGGCGAAGTAAGACTTGCCAACTGTGCACGGTGCATGTTCCATTTGGGGATGCAGTTCCACTTGCAGTAATTTGCGTGACTGTATGGCCATAATTGAAGGGGGTTCATATCCCAACTTGTGGGGTTATAACATCGTATGATTAGAACCAAAAGCCAAACTATAGCCCCAATTGCAGGCAATAGGCGAAATTCCACCATTTTATCCCCATAATCTGGTTGGGTTCATCACATGTTTTTGTTGGTGAAATTTGTGGAATCCCATATTCCCCCTAAATTGTGTCCATCAGAACTTTGACCATTTTTGACTCGCTGACTCGGTGAACCACCATCTTCAGTTTGCTGAGGCGCAAACTAAGGGCGAGTTCCTCCAACCCGCGACGTTTGATGTGTTTTACATTGATATGATAGGATACATGACCCCTATTTAACATCCAAAATATAAAAGTGGTTTGCTTCGTTTTTGTGTTTATCATGTTTTTTCACGTCGCATACAAAACCCTGAGCTACGGGCAAAAGCGTGTGACAAGAACCCACAAGATCTTCATACTTGAACCTCAAAAGAGAATGTCACAAGATTCTCATAAAGGAAAGGACTAAGGACCTTTCAAGGGATCTAGCAAGATTTTCTTCAAAAAGTTCCAAAAAAACATCCCACGAGAAATTTCATACAAACATCTCCAATACAGGGCATCTTCACAACCTGCATGAAAGGATTTCTCAAAGGATATCACCGAGACCACCACAAGATCTTCTCATAAGGACCAGCACAACATCTTTGTACCAAAAACCGCGCGAACAATATCAAAATAAGCAGCAACCTCATGGGAACTTTGCCTTTGGCCATTGGAATGCCAGTGGCGCTGACAGAGCACATTGACTGCGCGGAAGACAAGCCGTTGCTGCGAGGCAAGTGCGGCATCGTGCACTCCTGGCTCTGGCCCGAGGGCCAAGCGCGCCCCTCCATCGTCTATGTCAAATTCGAAAGTGCAAAATGGCAACCAGAAGGTCTGGCAGAGCTGGGGTTTTATCCCATTGTTCCCAAGACTAAGTCATGGTATGTGGACAAGGGCCGCAAAGTCAAGACACTGAAAGTGTCGTGCACACAGCTGCCGCTGACGCCGGCTTATTCCATGACGGCACACTCCAGCCAAGGGAAGACGCTGCGGGCAGTGCTCTTGGGCCTGTATGTAGACAAGAGAGTGAACCCCACCATTGGGACGGTGGCTACTACCCGCGTCCGCAGCCGAGAGGACGTGCTCATCATGCGGTCCTTTCCCAAATTCCTCTTTCAACGTGGTTGCATGTAGCAAGTCCTTATCAGGAGTGTTGAGACACAACAAAAGGGCTTATCTTTTCAGTGAACGAGACAGAATGAACATTGCGGATTTGTTCGACCAGATGAGTTGGCAGAATCCAAAAGAGTACAACATGTCTGGAGCGCAGTTTGCCGCACTTTTGCTGTGCAACCACAAGCAGAGATTTTTAGTTGACATTCACATGCAGTGGGAATGGTATCCATACAGCGCAGCTGCTACAAGGACACTCGAATCAAGTTGTTGATCCTTACTCTACACATCACCCACTGACATATGATGAAGCGATGTGCTTGGGATGGATTTTTCATGTCACTGATTCAGCAAATGTACCCTCGATTCGACGATCTGGCCTGATGACCGATGCAAAAGGAAGTGGACGAGGTGGAAGAGACGCATTACACTTCATGTACCACAACGACAACGGTCAGGGCTACATAAGGATGGCAGAAGGCACTACTCCACCACGCCAATACAGGCAGCCAGCGTACTTCGTGTTGGATCCAAAGTTCATTGAAAGCCAACAGCTGTTCCTTACCAAGAACGGGGTAGTCTTATTTTTCGGTGACATTCCAGCTGAGTTTTTGCGCCTTCAAGATCAGTTACCAACAATGGCACGCAACGTTCTGAGACCAGGACGAGGTCACATGCTCCCACCTTCGGTGACAGGAGGCACATGGCCAGCTGATGTTAGCTATGGACATGTTCGACGTTATAAAAAGGTGTTGGCTTTGCACCTGGAGGTCCTATTCCTGAAACGATCAGAACAACAGCATGGCAGTTCATGGGCCAAGAGATCCCTCAGAACTATGGGAAGCTTGTCTTTGGTTTTCCTTTGACATCAGAGGTTGATTTTGATCCAGCACTCGGGTTAGTTCATGGTTTGTTGGCAGAAAGCTCTCATCAGAGAGAGGAATCTGCAAAAGATGATCAACCTATGCAAAACCATATGAACAGCCATGAAGATGTGCAGGACGCTCTCTGCAGAGAGAGGAACCTGACAGTCAATGGGAACAACAACCTTCCTCATCAGGAAGTTCAGGGCCTCCAGAAGAAGAACCTCCACATGATGATCAGCCAGAGCAAGAAGCAACACCGACACATGAACAAGCTGATCCTACACAAGATGATCCCATGGATGAAGAGGTAGTTGATCTTTGGGAAGCAGAAGATCCACCAGATGAGGATTATGTAGTTGAACAAGTGACACGTTGTTCTATTTCTGCATCAAATCCCTGGGTCCTGTATGAGGCAGGCATCATTTGTGCTCGAAGTGAGGATGGTCAGATTGAACCAAACTATTCTGGAGAGAAGGTTGTTCTCCTCAGAGAATGGGCATATTTGCTTGGTCCTCAGCGAGTTGCTTTGAGAAGGCAGTCCATAGGATGTGCTGACTGGGAGAAGCTTCCATGGACCGGACATCTCTGCTATCTTTTCACCAGAGGCTGGGAGATATGGGTCGACTACGTTCACATTACCAGAAAACACGTCAGTATGACAAGTTGAACTATTTCCTGGATGACTGTCGATACTATCACACAGACTGGATGCGAGGACAAGGTGAGCCACCAGGTTGGGAAGACAGATTTGACAATGACAGGGAGCAATGGTCAGAAAACTGGCTTCTGTATGAACGTGATCTGATCTTGAATGGATTGCAGAGGCCGTGTATCAATTCTACCGAAAGCACCTCGACAAGTTGATCAGAGAGAATGACAGAATGTGGGGAGACTGCTGCAAGAAGAGCTATGATGATCATGGAAATGAAGTTGGACTGGAATTGAACACCTATGGATATGACATGACAGATCCAAATGTCCAGGTACCCATGAATAAGAAGACCATCATTCCAGATCCAGAGAAGCACTTCTCTTTCTCCGCCAAGTTGCTCGTTTTGGCAATTGATCTGTACCAAGATGAAGCTCCAAAAGATTTCTGTCCAGAGACCAACTTTGCTCACAAAAAGCTCAAACAGTTTGTCGACAGCAGGAAGGACATGACAGCTCAATCCTACAGATTCTTCGTGGGGCATGCCTACAACTAGTTCTTCCAACATGAAGCATTTCATCTATCTACACGTGCAAGAACCAAGACAAAAGATTTGAGTGCAGGTGAACTTCATACATCTACAAAGCTTGGTGGATATGTTTGGGTTGCAAACACTGAGAAGGTGATTCATGTTCCCAGAGATCAAGCTGATGATGTTGAAATGGAAGACGATGATGTTCAGGAAGAGACACAATTCCTACCTTCTCTGCAAGTGATTGTCAGGCCTCAGGTGAAGACCAGCAAGGAAGAAGATGTAAGCTCTCTGCAGAGAGAGGAAACATCCCAACAAGCAGGACCTTCTGAAGATGAAGAGCCGCTTGAGTTGGATATAGCACGAATCAGAAGACCTGAGGATAGGTATGGACATTTCATTGTCAGGCAGCTCAAACCAGAACACCAATTGCTACTGAAGGACATGGCATTCAATTCACAAAATGTTCTCACTGATGATGACAGGGAAGGCAGATCACCACTATGTCGAGACGAGATTGGTTACTTTTCCCTGGCGTTCATGCTTGAATATCTGGCAAGTGAATCTCTTACGACTTTCATGGAAACCTTTGGACCATCAACACGCACTGACACTTCTTATGATGAGCATCATGATTTTCATCTGGAACTCAAGAGAGTTGCCGAGGCCAACAAGAATGTCAAGCAAGACAATTTTGATGATATTGAGGAACCAGATCTTATGGATGATGATCCCAACATTCCTCTTCAACGTCGTGAAGATCAAGGCCGTGCTGATCCTGAGTTCAAGGGTACTGTTCAAAGCCTGAGTCGTGAGAACAAGCAAATTATTCTAGAAACGGAAGATGATGATTTGGTTGATTGCACTACCATGTGGCTTAGCATGTACAACAAGACCGTTCAGAAGAAGTGAGAGTTGTCAAGTCAGAGACAAAAGAAGAAGAAGTTGAAGTTGAAGAGGAACAAGAAGAATCACAGGAGCCTACAGTTCCACCACCAGCACAGGCGAGCATGGAGTGTCAGACAGACGGGTCGTTTCTGTCAGGATCTAAGGCTCGAAGCTCTTTTCAGAAAGAGGAACCAGTTCCACCTGAAGGCTCCTTGCAGAAAGAGGTATCAGGGGAACCACAGGCAGATCTACAGCAAGATGACACGACACAGCTCCAAAATCTGAACCTGCCAAAAGACTTTACTTTGGTGCTGACATCACTGGCAATGAAGGTGATTCATTTTTTCGAAAACTTGCTGAGTGTTTTACTGATGGTTACCATGGTGAATGGGCAGGATTCTGCAATCAAGGTTATCCAGCTTCTTCTCAACATCGACATATGTTCTGGCATGTGAAGTATAGAACTACCATGGCTCCTCGTCAAGACCACTGGTATTCTAACACAGATGATCAGTTGATAGCAGAATATGGCCAGGCATAAAGATCAGCTTCCACTCCAAGAACTAGAAATATCAAGAACACATGTGAATATGGCTGCAGCGATCCTAGATGACATCCACGACACCAAGAACATGCAGAGGAAGCAGCTAGGGAAGCAGAAAGAAGAATTGATGACGATTTCAAAAGTTTGACAACGGTATTGGATTGTTACGTTGAGGATCATAAGGTATTGCCTTACTGCATAGTGTTGCAATGCTTATCTTCCAGATATCTCACAGGAGGCATGTTTGACCCCACGTATTATGATGAAGAACATCCTTGCAGAGCATCTCCACAATTCTCACTGATGTTTTGGAATCTTGGAAACTGGTGCAGAACACGTTTCAGCAAATGTCCATTACCTGAACGACTACAAAAGTTTGTGCCACACATAGATTACGACCTGAACAGTGATCATGAGAAGATTGGAGGTAAGCCACAGTCAACGTCATCAAGAACCTTGGAGCACATCTATTCATGAATTGCGAGGCTGGTAGTCTCTATTCTCGCAGGGAATTGCTTGAAGAGGTGCGAATCACTACTTGCTTCAATGATTATCATGATTTGATGGTAGCTGCTCGGATTGGAAAGGGAGGATATATCCGACAAATTGCTGGGCACAATACAAGTGAAGATGACACGCGCATCAGGTATGTATCCTGGGCAATATTCGAGATTTATTGGGGCATTACAAAACAATGAGATACAGAGATTGAGGAGCCCCTCACAAGAGCTCGAATGAAGATGACATGCGTGTGTGTATACCACGTAGGACAAAAGCATGTCGGAGATTCTCCCGGTATCACAGGAGAGTGCATTGCTTGCAGGGCCTTTGAGTGCGCCCGTTATCAAGTTGACGTGATCGCAGGCGACGGGAACAAGGCATGCTATGTTGCAACTCCGAAAACCGGAGGAGTTCCCACGTACGAATGCAGCTTATTGCAGTACTGGATCAACAAGATGATGAATGTTGCATTACAAGCAAGACGCAAACACTTTGGAGATTGTCCACCTGTCAGGGTCAAGCACTTTATCTCCTGTAGTTATCGGGATCTTGATGTTCTTGCAACACATAAGGATGGCATTACAACAGCCACATACACCGCAGAACTCGCGAAGAAGACAGCAGAAGATCGTGGTGATTGTTGTATGATGTCTACTGTTGAGTGGGGACATGCTAGATTGGAGTATGAGGAAGATATCAGTCGTTTTGATGATCAAGATCACATGGATTTTCCTGGTGAAGTTTCCTTCAGGGTCAATGAAACTTGTTTAACCAATGATCACAACATCTTCAAGGTTGCACCTACAGACAGAGACGCTCACAACCCCATTCTTGTTCACTTGAAACCTTCAGATATGATTTGGAGTGAAAAGCGTGCCTATACTCCTTACGAGATGAAACGAAGACGTCATCAAAAGAGAAAGGGCGAGAGAGAGGCGACCAGAGCAACTGGCATGTTACTGGTTATGGTGGTTCCTCAGCTTCATCATCCAGAACATGGAGACCGGAGTGAGTGTATACTTCTATAGATGAAGATAACACAGCATGAATTGCTCTGTACAGTTTTTCTGTGAGCTCGCTCTTTTCACAGAAAAGGTATATACTCTTTTAGACAGAGATAAAAAACAGAGTTTCATTTTAACACAAGGTGGCATATACTCTTTTAGTTGGAGATAATGCCACTTCTGTGTCCAAACTTCAATTTAATGTAGATATATAAATATACTCCTGTAGATACAGATAATATCGCAATTTGTCTCCATACACGTTTCGCCGGGCAGAGTAGTTCCCAGTGGAACGAACCAAGATTATCAAGAATTTTGTCCATCGTCCGCTTGAATGAGCGACTTTGGAGATCCTCTGTATCCGTTTATTTTGTGATTCGGTCAATTGTTTCCCATCTGACCTCAATTTCTGAACCTTGCAAATTCGAACGTTTGGAGGAAGATTTTTCACACCGGTAGAGCATTTTGCTTGGAGCGGCCGTGCATTGCGCACCATTGTCGAGAAAAATAATTAGCGAATCCGCTGCTTTCATTTCGACATGTCCTTAGGGCAAGTTTGTGATTTTCAATCCGCCTACATCCGCTGTTTTCGTAAAGAACCCACTGCGTGGCTTCCGCTCAATTTTTGCTGATTAGCCAACGTGTAGCACAGTACAGGCCCCAACTCTTATTCTCAATTGGGTACGACAAAGCGTAGTGCTCTACTCATTGCCTTTGAATTTGTGCCTGTTGTTTTGGGCTTGTATCCCCTATGTGGATATAGCATGAGTATTGAGCACGTTTATATACGCTGTCAAGGCTCAAGAGAAATATAGAGTAATTAATCCTGTTGACCGACTGGCTATTGGCCGTGAGTAAAAGGGTGTGAAGCTGTCTTGGGAAGACGCTCTAGCTGATCTAACCTAGACGCTAGTGCCCCTCTTCACCTCATCCCCCCACCCCCCAACCCCACCCGAAATCCCCAACTAAAAAGAAACACAAACTGATCAGCAACTTCAAGTGACGTAGCATCATCTAGGTACGCAAGTATTATTGAAAGTTATGGCCCCCCACCTCCCCCTCCCCCTCATCGCACGTTCCTTGTTGTCTGACTCGCGCGTTCCTGGTTGTCTGACTCGCGCCTTTCTGTTGTCTGACTCGCGCCTTTCTGTTGTCTGACTCGCGCGTCGGTGTTGCCTGACTCGTGTTGTCTGACTCGCAGCCCTGATGTCTGACACGGTCTTCGCCCATTAAACCTGCTACGCAACATGAAGACCAAGTGCCAAATCCAAATCGCCAACAGTCTCACTAACGAGCGTTTCGAAGCTTTCAAAACATGGGGCTTGCCACGAAAACGAACTCTGGCGGCACCTCTCACCTCGAGCCATGCCTGCCAACGTTTTAACAGCCCGCACGAAGTAACCACGCCTGCCAGCAACACCGATAAAGAAATGTTCGATGTTCTGCGCCAAAAACCAAGCTCTGACCCTCCAAAAGCGCCGAATCTCTTGCGCCTGCCGCGAAAGACATACATAGTTCCGAAAACTTGCAGGGCAGGCGAGAACGAATTTCCTATAACTCCGTTTTGGTGTGAGACTCCCTCCGAAAATGGAAGATTGATGAGCTTTTTGCGCTGTAAGGGCCACACCAACAACGGCGAACACGTATGCAACCACCTTCGATCCACCAGGCCTTGACCACTGATTACTGTAAGAACCCCCTAGTGTGAACACACTGTTTAGGGCAAAAATGCAATGATCAAACTCTGATAGGCCTATGAAACGGAATCAATGGCGGGATGCGGAAACAAATCCTTTTGGACCGCGGAACATCTTGACCCGTTGAAGTACCTGCTTTGGGTCTTCAAAGAATTTGCTCAGCAACGCAGCACCTGACTGGATTGCGCGAGTCACGACACAAGATTTGCTGATTGCATTGTTTCATGTTCTGTTCTTTCATGGTGCCCGTATATATACAATCTAAACGTCTTCGCCAACCGCCAAAGATGACTTCAGTGTATGTCACAGAAGCAGCTACAGCCTGGCACCTTTTCGTCAGCGCTACAGTCTGGCACCTTTTGTCAGCGCAATCAGGCGCAAAAAGAAGGCGAAGGCAAACGGCTATGCCGTGCAGGTGGGTTGGTCTTTGAAAAATGTGCAGGTTAAAAAATAAAAAACACTCATTTGGGAATTGTTTATACCATCTACTTTTGGTGACTTGGGGAATGGTGTATTATTGTTTTGCCCACATTGAACAACATTGGAAAATGATGATGACACACACCAAGTCGGGCCCCCCGCTTTTTTTGAGACAAACCCAAGCAAACAAAACACACAGCTGTCAAATAAATCGTGCGCAGCGAGCAGGCGACCCAAACATGGACCCGCATGCAACCTTGGAACATATGCGAAAGTCATTGGGGATCATCATTCCAAACTTTCTATCGTGGGAAATCGCAAATATCGAGGTTTCCCAAGTCATGGGGGCACCCCTAAATCGATGGATTTTCCATTGTAAACCAACCAATTGGGGTACCCCCATTTAAAACCCTATATGGCTAAACCACCAACCACACGTCCATCGGGTCCGTCTCAGCTGGGCATTCGTTGAATCCGACAGCGGCCAGCGCTGCTAGGACGGATTTGTTGTAGCTGGAAAGCACTCAGCTGATTGCAAAGATCGAAAAACTTGGCACACAAACATTGCCCAAACAAAAATCGTACTTGGGGGTTCCAGGCTAAGGTTACGCTCCAATCAGCTAAGTTAATGCAGAATCCCAGACAGCACATTATCAATTTTTCAATGCACGGGTCTGTTGAGAACAGTTACCTGCGCAGAAAAAGCCGGCTCCACAGCGGGCCCGGCTGGCCAGTCGCCAAGTGGCCTACTCTAGAAGAGTTGGACCTCGGGCCCGGAGTTCGCCCAAAGGGGGCCCTGCAAATTTGACCCAATGTAGGCGGCAGTTCAACCAGTTATGGATGATAATCCCGGCACGTTGATGGGAAAGGAACTGCTTTCTTCAGGTGATCCCCACCAAATGACACTCTGACATTGTAATTTTGACAAATATTGCACCATCTTGTCTGACATACCTGCCAACATTCTAACTGACATAAATTCTGACATTCGATCATTATCTGGCACATTCTGTCTGACATTTCCTCTGACATTCTATCTGGCTTCTGATTCGGCATTCGGCTTGGCGTTTGATCGGACATATGCTCTGACATTTTAGCTCACTATACAGTATGCCGACAATTTGTTTGACATATGTTGTGACATTTTAGCTGACATATATTCCAACGTTTATCTGAGATTCTATCTGGCATTCCATCTGACACTTATGCCATCTGACAATCTATCTGGCATCCTATCTAAGATTTCAACTGACACTCTATTTGAAATGTCATGTGGCATTCAGTCTAACATTTTGTTTGACATATATTATATATTCCGACATTTGATCTGACTATCTACCTGGCATTTCTTTTGACATTCCGTCTCCATTTAAACTCAGCATTCTGTCTTTTTGTCTGACATATATTTTGACAATGTTTCTGCGGTTCATCTGTCAATCTCTCTGACATGGTGTCTGCCATGCTATCTGACATAATTGCCTTGCATTTTGACATTCCTTCTGGCATTTCATTTTGGCAATCTGTCTGACATTTTACGTCGGCATCGTGTTCGGGTCCGAGCGCTGGACGCGGCATATTTTTTCAATGTCTAGAGATCCGCACCCGGGAGGCAGGGAACAAGGGTAACTTGATCCATTCCCGTCTTGACAAGGCAATGATCGTAAAACCTTCATCCCAAGATTCTGTTATTTGCAGTCAGGGCATCGAGCTGTGAATCCATGAGCACCGCATTGGTCACGGACTCCCCGCGCGTTGGGTCATCAACGATCTGGCGAGCTTGGAGATTTGGTCTTAGGTCCGGTGATCACGTTGCCCAGGGACAGAGCACCCTCTGCTAATCGTTTACATTACTCTGGAATCGATGGCGCAATTCGATGATTGCGCGCTTTTAACTTTAAACCATGGCGGTTTTCCATAATATTGTTAGTTTACTGCAGGGTATACAAAGAAGTTTGCTCTCGCGCCCGAATGGGCAAATGTCCACACATCCATCTCAATGCCTCCTCGCTGAGCATCCATGTCTCTGGATGGGATGTAGGGATGTTGTTCACTTATTGTTGACTCGTGACTTTTCTTTGGCAGGTGGATGGATGGGCACTTAGGAGTTTAACAGCCTGTTTGCATCGACTCTTGATCATTTGTCAATTACTTTGATTTTCTTTGGGAATAGATAGATTAGATAGATAAGATAAGATAAGATAAGGTAAGATAAAATAAGATACGATGAGGCAAAAAAAGATGAACTAAGATAAGATAAGATAAGCATGGATAAGATAAGAATAGATAAGATAAGATAAGGTAAGATAAGAAAGAAAGAAAGAAAGAAAAAGAAAGAAAGAAAGAAAGAAAAGAAAGAAAGGAAGAAAGAAAGAAAGAAAGAAATATAGATAGATAGATAGTCAGATAGATAGATAGATAGGTAGATAGATAGATAGATAGGTAGATAGAGAGCTAGATAGATAGATAGATAGATAGAGAAAATAGATAGATAGATAGATAGATAGAGAAAATAGATAGATAGATAGATAGATAGATTAGATAGATTAGATAGATTAGATAGATTAGATAGATTAGATAGATTAGATAGATTAGATAGATTAGATAGATTAGATAGATTAGATAGATTAGAT
>Ga0126342_10010109_pt1 | contig 16882 bp, 22 predicted proteins | sample Cyp1metagenome_FD_92528 | JGI IMG/M metagenome (GOLD analysis project Ga0126342, IMG submission 92528) | Coral microbial communities from Lord Howe Island, Old Settlement Bay, Australia - Cyphastrea 1 metagenome | ecosystem: Host-associated > Invertebrates > Cnidaria > Coral ... | reverse complement strand
TACGCGCTCCCCCTTGCATCGGCCGGGGTCAGCGAATTATTATTATTCTTTCCTGGCAGCTGTGTCATAAACTCTTTTTCCCTTACGCACTCCCCCTTGCGTCTGCCGGGGTCGGCGGATTATAGCTATTTCACTTTACATTACTTTATATTCTTACTTTACATTACTTGACGTTGCATTGTCTTGCGTTGCATTACTTTACGTTACATTACTCGATGTTAGAATGCACTGTGTTACGTTAACTTAAATGTATTTAAATGTTATATCACGTTACATTGAATTGCATTGCATTGCATTATACTACACACGCACATACACACACACACACTGTACACGTAAACTTGGAAGTTGAGGCTTTCCAACATTCTTGCCAACTTGTACCCATCTGTGCATTTGTACACCATTCTTTCGTTATCATTCATGTATGGGCTTCCACAGCATTCCAAACTTGCAATACCAACTTTTTGTATTTTTTTGTCCTCCTCATCGATCTAAAGCGAGGTTGATTTATTTCACCAGGTGGTGTGGACAGATGTGCGCCATATTGCGCCATTCTGTCAATGCATTGAAGTCTGATGGAAGTCTGAACACGCTTCAGGTCCTGCCGAGTTGGCCAACTCCAGCCATTGCAGACACCCTGGAGGCCCCTTTTTAAATTTCTTTTTCGCAGACACTTTTGTAATCTTTTGTACGAGTCTTGAACAGATGGGGAGTGCGTCAGCTTGCTAGGTAAATACAGAGGAGCTCGATAGACAGTTCGACTCCTGGTTGCCCTTTGCCAATGAGGACAGACGCAGGGAACAGTCGGGAAGGGGTAACCACTTTGATCCACTTTGTGACTTGCAGTCTCTGCATTGCTGGCTGAGCCCGGCAGGATGTCTCCTTGCAGATCAGCACTCCAAGCACATCCTTTGTTGCTTGCATTGCTTTGAGGACACATGAATGATTGCCTTGCAACAGGCCCCCAGAAAACCAATCGGAGTATTTGCTTCTATTGCCACGTTTGAGAGACGGAAGATTCTGGATCGGCTGTCTGTTTATTGATGCTGAAACGTTATCTCTGAAGCTATAGGCTACATGAAACTGCTTGATATGCACATGGACAAACACACACACACAGATGGACATCATAAACATTTGCAGGTCAATATTTGTAGATACTGTTCTTTATAATACTATATATATATACTTATATAATTATATATATTATATTTATATAATGTATAAAACCTCTTATGCCGAACCATCACTGTATCTATGTTTGCTGTACATTTGCACCGATCACAGACCCAGCAGAGGTTTGTGACGGCCTCAGCCGTGCTTTGCATGGCCATTGGCTGCGGCTTTGTGAAGTTTGCGCTGCAGCCATGGCTGACGACAAACTACGATTGGAGGCTAGTGATGCTAGCAGCTGCTAGCCGTCTGGTGGAAGTTTTCGTTTTCACCGCAGAGTAACCGAATTTAGACTCATTCTGCTGATGCTCGTAAAATGGTATTAAGACGCAGTCTACTCAATGGTTGAAGTCAGCCAGTCTTCACACTACTTACCATGATACAACTGATAACACGGAAACTGTGGAAGGCGTCTGGCAAACGGCCTGCAGTGGCTGCGGAGCGTGCTGTCACAACGCTTCTGCAAGGACCCTACTTCAGAAGTGGTCAGCCAGGCGAAAAACTAGACAGATCTAGATGGTGTATAGTATAGATGTATAATTTAGTACTATTTAATTTAGTGTATATTTTGTATGAAATACAATCAATATCATTCAATATCATTTCAAATCATTTGATATCAACGAAATGTGATAAGAGGATGAACAGATTGACAGCGAAACCGCTCTTTTTAATCTTGCTGCAGAGTCAGTCCTTCGCCGTACGGACAAAGTACTCGATCCTCTGAAGAGTGAGACTAGGGACTCGCATGATCTTTCTGGCGCAGGACAAAGTGAGTCTCATGCTGCTCGAGAGTCTCTGGAGAATTTTCTTGGTGAGTATTTGCTGCGCATTCTTCGAAGAATGGAGTTGTGGGTGGCGCGGCAACTTGCAAAAACTGTCTGACGTACTGCAAGTTGCACTTTTCTGTCTCGTTGACCCCCTTTTGGTGTTGCAACAGTCCGACCCTGCTGCCTGTACTTGTTCTTTTCTATCTTTTCTGTGCGAGATTGTGACGGCAAGCAAAATGGAGCAACACGGGCCTCGATGGTGTTCATTATGCAATAACAAATTGGCATGTGGGGGAAACCCTTTTTTCTTATTATTCCTCGGATGGGACATAGGGTTGACTTTTCTGGAAAATGAGAGTCTTCTGCCTGAGGAGACAAAAACTCTTGCATAGCCGCTTGGTGGTGTGAACTTCAAAACGAAGGAATGACATGGCCACAAGAAGGCATTCTGGTTCTATGCAGCTTTGCATTCCAGGTATGACCCCTCTGCCGATGAAGTGGCAACCGTGGCCAAATGGTGGCTGTTCCAGGCGCAATTAAAAGTGGCATAAGCCGCATCACAAGCCTAGTAAAAAAATACGTGAAGCACATGCTCCAAGTTGTGAACCTAGCGACAGCTAGCGGCAAGTGGTGCAATATGGTGCCATCACGTCCAGACAAGAACCATGAAGTGCTCAATCAGGGACCTTCAGAGGAAGTGTGTTTTTACCTTTTAAAGGTCTTTTGATGTGCTCAAATCAGAGCAAGGATCTGAAGCCACGCACAGTTCCTCAATGTTTTCTATTGTTTTCTTGTACACAGAGGCTGAACCTGCTCTCCTGCCCTTCTGCCATCGTGCCGAACGTTTTGCAGGACGGCAGCACACCAGGGATCTAGTCGGACTTAGTTGACTTAGATGCAGCAAAGTATGTAAAGCGAAAAGACACTGCAAACACGAAGGCACGCCCCAACAGACGTATATTGTTCAAGGGCTGAATGATACTCGCAAAGTAGAACACATGCACATGGTGGTGATGCTGACCAATCACAAGATCTGAATCCAAGTATTTAGTTGCAAGGCATGAACTGTTGATATTTGCCGACATGTGGTCACGCGTATTAACATCTATGCATGTGTGTGACCGTTGCATTTCTTTCCATTGCTTTCCAGTTGTAGGGGAGAAGTTGGAGCATTCTGAGCAAGCCGTGATTTCAATCGAGAAGCTGCTCTTGCGAGAATGGGAGTCCAGAAGTTGCAGCTTGGCCGTGGTTGTGGATCAAGCAGTGACCTTTCATAGAAAATTATGAACACGCTGTGATGGATAGTGTGTGACACACTATGCACAGATGCAATGTACATTCACCAGGCAATATATACATCACATACATGATCATTTCCGTCTCTATCATAGTCTGTGTATATATATAATATATAATATATAATATATAATATATAATATATAATATATAATATATAATATATAATCAGGCGCCCAAGCGTCTCACTTAGTTGCAGGGTCCCTGCACGAGGCGCATGGTAGAAGAAAAAACATATAATATATAATATAATATATATATTTATACACATATATGTATACACACATATATACATATATAATATATATATATAATATATATATACACATTATATATATACATAATATATATAATATAATATATTAATTATATATACGTATATTATGTATCTTCCATGGTTTCCCCTTGGCACTTCTTTGCTTTTGTATTTGGTCTGTGTTGCTTTTCAAACCGAGCGCACTAGACTTGAAGTCCATGATGGCATGGCATAGCTTTCACAGGCGAAGAAGCATCCGGGCTTTGCTCGCACATTTTCGAAGGCCACTATGCCGAGGAAGCAGCTTGTCTTTGACTCATCTGGCAGATCTATGGAAAAAAGTGAAAACGTTTGAGATTTCCCACGCGAAGTCATAGTACAATCGAAGCCAAGATGTGGTTTGTTTCCATTGCAACACAATGCCATACCTCACAACTATTCATCATTACTGTTTGTTCCTATCTATTCCCCTCTTTCTCTACGCCCCAGTCGCCACAGTCGCCGCAGCTTAGGCTGGCAATGTAGACTTGGCACGGCTGCTGCGAAGTTTGCAAGAATCCGCTGATGCCTGGCAAACCTGGCGTAGCCACAGTGCTGCTTGCAACCGGGCCGGGCTTTGCATGGTAGATGGAGATAGGGTTTACATGGGTTTACAAGATTTTACAAGTACCTTGGGGTTTCATGGGTTTTCTATGGTTTCTATGCTTTTCTTGTTTGACTTGTAAAGTCTGTGGAGTCGTAGAGTTTGTATGGCCTGGTCTTCCCTTTCTCATCTCGCATCAATCCAGATCTCTGATCTTTGAGCGTTCGCATGCGTTCGCCTTCTCTTTTTCATGTTATAATATAATTATATAAAACATTTTTTTCATTATTTTCATTCTTTTTCTTTGAATTGCCTTGTTCAACTTGTTACAAGCGTTCAGTCGTCTTGGAGCGTTCACAGGCCGCCTCTGTGCTCATCGCCATGTTGAATGCAGCTCTCCGTTCGCAGCACGCAGCCAGCCGCATGCTGCTTTCGGACCGGGCCGAAGAAAACATAGCAAACCGAAGAAACTTTCGTTTAAGAAAATCATTAAATTCATCAAAATTCCATCTCTGCCTTCGTATTTGAACACCAGCAATCCATAGTTCTGGTACGCCATATTTGCAACTCTTCCAATGAAAGCTTTCATGTGACTGAAATATTGGCCATCAATCAAGCTGGCATGGCCCTGAAGGAAGCAGAAAGACTGAGCCGAACGAGCAGAAGGAGGACCTTCCCAAAGATGATCCAGATGGGGCGACAGGCACTACACGAATTTCAGATCCAAAGCTGAATTCATGGGAGGTCCTGGGAGGTCCTGGGAGGTCCTGGGAGGTTGACTCTTGTGATCTGTGATCTGTTGCGAAGTGTTGACCAGCGACCATTCTCAGTGGTGCCAGAGTTGCTGCTTGTGACCTCTGCAACATTGACTTATGAGACTTTGCTAGTGCCGACCTCAGGAAAGCCGGTGCGTGTAGTGATGGCAAAGGCAAGAGGATCCCAGAAGAGGTTCTTGCAGCTGCAGCTCAGGAGGGTCTGAGGGTCATCGCCACATACCGCCACATACCTCCATGTAGTGAGCTTTCTGCGTAGTTTGTTTTTCAACTCGCATTGTGTGAGAAGCCCTAGTTGAAATGATCTGAGTACCCCTGTCAACTGAAACAGTCTTGGCAGACAGACAAAGACTTGACGTATGCATGTACAAGCCTGTGTATGTAATTTAGAGATGTGCACACATTCCTTCTGCAGTGGTTATTTTTCTACTGGAAGATTCAGGATGCCGTGCAGTTGGCAATCTTCTGCAGCCACACCAGCGATTCTTTGGAGGGCTGGGGATCCACCAAAGAGCTTTGCCGCGACGTTCTTTTGCTGCACATGAAGCCCCAAACGATAGTTTGAATAAATTGAATACAGATCAACAGGTGAGAAGTGAATGCGGTTGCAGCTTGGATGAGTATGCACTATGGACAAGGACATGACCACTGAACCTGTATGTGTGCCACTGTGGAGTTGACTGCGCACAACTTAACTACACGCATATTGGAGTACACCAAAAGGGTAGAACATAGATTGAATATGATTGAATACTTCCCAGTTGCAAGAAAGTGGGTTAAGGTATCCCCGCTGAACTTAAGCATGGAGTTTGTGAAGTTTCTCTTGGCTAAGAATGGCCGATATGGCGGTTTCAGGATGAAAGAAGACTTTATAGGCTCAAAATCCATTTATGTGTCAACATTTTGAAGCAGAAAACAGATGGATCAGAAATTTGACGCTCTCCTTCAGGGAATGAACTTGTCGAGATTGTTGTGCTTTGCAGGTACTTCTTGCATTCGAAAGTGCCTTCCAGACTGAGGCCTGTTGGCCACCTGCTTTGGTTTGTGGCTTCTTTTAGACCCCCTGAGCTGGATGTTCAGACATGCATTCGTGTAGGTTGAAATAGGTTTGGAATGGTTGGACATATTTGGAAGCACCCTGCTTCATTGCTACATTCAAAACCTTATTAGGGATGCTCTCGGGATCACGGAGTCAAAAAGAGCTGCATAGCTCCAGTGCGAATTTAGATGTTTTCCTTTGGGCTCACTTTCGTTGCCATCTTGTTGCCCTCATTCGATGACAATTCAACACAATTTCCAAGCAAGTTGCAGTAAAATCCGAAGACGTTTGGATAGCAAAGTTCAATTAATCCGTTTTTGTTTGGGTTTTCCCTGGATTTTTGCAGTATCACTGCTAAACTGGAACAGGAATGTAGGTGGTTTTGCCAGTTGAAGTGGTACGCTAAGAAACCAGTATGGTAAGGGCCTGTTTGATATGTGGTGGAGAGCTTTGGGAGCTGGAAGTTTCGCACCAGCGATTCGATCATATTTGATCAGTATGGTTTTGTAACTGAATTGCTTGCCCCATGTATGCTTGCCTCTGACTTTCAGGTCTCCTCACTGACCAGGGCCTTGACCACAGTCCATCACCACTACAACCGTCAGTTTCTGAAAGTAGACAGCTTCAGTAGCCTTCTTCGCAAAGATCATAGCGGTGGCACTGGCATTTTGACCTCAGCGACAGCCGCCTGGATTGAGTTTCTTCAAAATTTTACAGGGAACCGCCAGGTGCCCAGCCAGGTGCCCGGGGTGCCTGGCCAGGTGCTTGGGACATTGAGAGAACGAGTCGGTGCTTCCATCGTGGAGTTGCTCGCCTCTGCTTGGGTACAGAACTTTGTGCGAGCACCGCCGCCGCTCTCTGTGTGGGGCACTCGGCTTTTCACCGCTTTCGCCGCAGATGAGGCGGCTCTTACATCGCTGGCACCGGATTCGAAAGAACTGGGGAAGTTCCGGCAGATGGTGGAGACAATGCGTGGCTTTCTGCAAGTCAATGCACAGTCCAGGTGGCAAGAGCTGGGTAAAGCAGAGAATGTCCTGCAGAAGTTATTGGCTGAGGAGCAAGGGAGGGCCTTGACTCATGCCCTTTGGCAGACTGCGACACGTTAGCATGCCAAGCATCAAGTTTAGTCGGCAGTTTGGCCAAGCCATCAATCTAATTCAGTGCACGCAAAGAAGGATCCCGTCATTGCGCTCCTTCCTCTTGCTCGGGAGAGCCTGAAGTCGGTCCAGATCCGAACGGCGGCCAGAGTGCCCCCTGAATGAAACACATTGATCACGTTGTTCGTGGACAAGTCGTGCTTGCTAGTTTCATTCGCGTGATGTCAGTCAGCACTGCGACCCTCTCTTGCTGCCTTGTAAAGCGAACAGGCACACCTGAAGCTTGCACCAAATGACTTCTGCAGTCTAGTTTGTACAATAGCGCCACTGCATTGTCCTTTAATTCATTTTCATTTTTCTTCCCTTTTGTGAAGACAGGAGGGTTTCTGGTTATGAATTGGCCGGGTCTACCCCTGCCAAGATTTGGCATGTGACATACACATGGAAAGTCCTGAAATCCTGAAGTGTCGTCGAAGCATTTTAAGGCCTGTCCATGTCTCTCAGGGCATCATTTTCGAGCTCAAGAGCTCACAAGTATGTTGTACCCCGTAAAAAGATAAAAAGAGCCTCTGCAGATGTTCCAGATGTTCCAAAGTATTCCAAAGTATAAGATGTGGAAAAAGAATGAAAAAGATGAAAAAGCAAGAGGATCAAGAGGCTTCAAAGCTTTAAACTGGTGGCAAAAGCCCAGCCAGTTCAGGCAATCCAACCAGGCGCTCACCAGCAGCAAGCCCGGATGATGACAGAGAATAACTTGCAAACAAAACAAACGTAAAACAATGGTGTGTGTTTATATAAATATAATTATATATATATATATACATAGTTATATACACTGTAATTATACTATATATAGAATATAATATAGAATAATATATATATATAATAATATAATATAATATATAATATCATATATAATATGATATATATAATATAATATATAACATAATATATAATAAAATATATCATATAACATATAATATAATATAAAATATAATATATAATATAACATATAATATAGTATATAATATAATATATAATATAATATATAATATATATAATATAATATAATAATATATAATATATAATATAATATATAATATAATATAATAATATATAATATAATAATATATAATATAATAATATATAATATAATATAATATATAATATATAATATATAATATATAATATATAATATAATATACAATATAATATATACTATAATATAAATATATATTATGATATATGAATACAATGTATATATGTACATACACGCTGTAGTGTACACACACACACACTCAGTCACACAGACACACACACAGTCACACAGACACACATAGTCACACAGACACACACACACATGTATATATACAGTAATGATATATATATATATACGTATATTATATTATATTATTAGTGTAGTATATATATATTATATGTATATATGTTATATACACATACATATATGTTATATATGTAAAGGTTTATTTTATCCTGCCTACAGGAGTTACAGGAGCCAGTGAGCCGGCTTAGAGGAGTCGTTCCAAGTCTTGTGATCGTTCGTCTCAGTCTGGTCAGACCGGTCAGCTTGCATCATGCTTGGACTTGTACACCACCTGTGGTTTTGCAATTGGCCCTGGCTTTGCCAGCGTCAACATGTGGTAAAGATGGAGCATGACATGGGTGATGCCACAGCCAGTTGGCTTTGTTGGCAATCGATGGTGTGGAAAAACACTCTCTGGTCAGCAATTCTGATGTTTTAAATGCAGCATATGTGGTGCAACTGTCCTAACTGTCCATGTCCCAAGAAGCGACATCTCAAAGACTCATAAGACTCATGCAACTGAACTGACAAGTTCCGAGGCAAAGCGCCTCTGCTGACCATTTTTCACAGCTTAGAAGCGGCTTCTTCATACAACACCTTGGCACCTGGATACCTTGCAAGGAACATCTGCGCACTCTGTAACATACTATAACAATCTGATTAATCTACAGGAACCTTTCTCTCCTGCCATGGCTTATGCTGGCGTGATGCCGTTGCCTGGTGCTGTTGATGACTCTCCTGTGCCTGGTGATTCAGGAACGCTGCGGAAGTTGTGCAGATGCAGAAGTGCCGTGTTCATTCAGATTTGTGATTCGATTTGTGCTTTGACTCTGACTCAGACACTATATTGGACTATGTTGGTTTGTTGGAACTGTTGGGGTCAATAGGGTGCTAGTCTTGCATTCTGCCTTGCACTGCTTGCCGTGAGACCTTGAAATGGGGCTTGAACGTGCGTCGCAGCGCAAGAAGCCACAGCGCAATGTTGTACTGACCATTGAGCAGAAGGCGGGTGCAGTTTGGAAAGCGTTGTGGGGTGTAAAACCATTCATGATTTGAGAATATTTGAGATGATTTAAGAATTTCAGATCTGCAAAAGAAACAATCGGCATCAATCGGCCGCAAGAGCCGATCAGAATCGATCAACTCTTCAGGAGAAGCTTCAAGAATGGCAGCAACTGGCCGAGCATGGCTTTGAGATTCACCGCCGCGCAGAACGTTACTATGTGTCTATGGTGCAGTTGGGGCCAGCTAGGGTCAATATAGTTAATGTGTCAATGTAGCCCAAAGTCTTCCCTTTTCGAAGTCACGCATTTAAAGTGGCCACAGGAGAGCTGTTCCGCTCAGGAGCAAGTCAATTTTTGGACGCTTTCTTTGCCATCTGCAGGGACCTAAGTAGGGAGCGATGATTGGGTACCACAGTGGACGGGTGGTTGGAATGCTCTTGAGGAGGAAAAGCAAAACAGAGTAAATACCATTCTCAGGCATTTGAAGTCAGGAACTTATTTTCAACGCTCCTCAAATGATTCAAATTACAGATGCTCCCTCCAGAACTAAGGACACGATACCATTCAGAAGTGCTTCTAAGTGCATAGTTGTAGGAGAGCGTGAAATGTGTCAAGACCTTGAATGTTTGTGTTTGGTCTCAATCAACCCCAATATATGACCCCTATGTCAATGTGGAGGTCGTCCTCTCTGCAATTGCGACGGTATGGACACTGGCAACCGAACAGACCAGCTTTCCGAACAACAGGGTCTACATAGCCTCAATCTCAGGCAAGGTGGAATGCGAAAGAGCTTTTGATTGCAAGCGTCGAAGCACACCAGATGGTGCACAACAATTTCGGACTCTGCAACGATTAATATGCCCGAGCTAGAATGTTGTTGCATGTCTTCCATAATATGACAACCATTCACCTCGCCACCACGACTTCCTCTTCTGGAAATGTCTTGGCAGATTTTTGTAGAGAAGCCATGTAATATACAGTAGTTAATTTGACACGCCTGTGTGCGGCCTGTGTATGGTCTGTGCCAACATGCATAGTGGCTGACAGGTTTGACCACTATTGTCAGTTCTGTGGGTTCCTACTGGCGCTGGCAAGCCCGCATGGAGAAGCCTCTTGACTTCAAGATCTTCAAGGGCACTAACCTGAAGAGCAAAAGGGAATGAATGCATAGCCGGCAATCGTTTAGGTGCAGTAAACGTGTGGCACTTTTGGTTTGGGATTGCAGCTTGTCCAAGAGTGAAATGCACGACAGAGCTGGAAGACTTGCCTCGAGAGATGTTTGAAAGTCTTTGAAATGATTTCAGACTTGGGATGACTTGGCGACTTGATGATTCCTGGTAGAAGACGTGTTCGCAACAAAAGTAGACTTTATAGCAAAGGAGAGTGGATGTAGCTCCTTTCAGTGCAAAGGAGGCAAGGTCTAGGAGTCTAGGATGGAAACGGAAACTAGCTAGACTACTTTGGTAGACTTTAGGGTTTGAATATTTGGAATTTGGAACTCGGGAAGGCTAAGCAAATTCAACTACAATGTCCGAGACAAGTTTCAGATGTTTGATGAATTTTGCAACGAAGACCCAATATATTTAAAAGTGTGAGTTGCATGCTGCAATTGCTGGCAGATGCAACCCAGGAATCGCTTTGCGTCTGAGCGTTACAACAGCCCCTTGGTAGATTCAGAGCAAAAGGGCGAAGAAATAAAGATGAGATTGATTCTCCGTTTTTTTTTGGCAGTCAGTTCCTCATGGAGAGCTTTGATCTTCTTGACCCTTGAATATCAACGCTTGCTCATGTTTGCTCTACCTGGCCTCTTATTTTGCACCTTTCACCTTGCACACCCTGGCAATTTTCTCTGCTCATGGTTGCTTATTTTAGGCCTTTTGAACCGACTGACGCTGCTGAAAGCGCGATTGCAGATGGGAGACGTTGACTTCAGTCATGTGCTTCAGGACAGACACAGGCTGTTGGATGCTGAAGGATCTGACGGTATTTATCGTTTGGCTCGTTTGGCTTTTGGTTTCTTTTCAACAGCTGGATTCAAGTCAGTCGTCTTGTTGCACACCCGAAAGCCCGAAAGGAAGTGGAAAATACAATCCATGAGATTCTCAAGACTTGTGGGCCTCCAGATCTTCGCATACAGCAGCGTTTTGAGATGCTCATCCGCAGATTAGCGTGGCAAAGTCCCTTCAGCCATGAACACGATTGAATGTGCTTTGAGCTTCTATGTACTTTGAATTGCTTTGATATCTTGGAATATCTTGGATGCTCTGGCATCAAGTATCCTCTTCGCATCTTTTTGCATTAAAGCACACAACCTGCCTTCTCTTCAAGCATGGAAGCTTTGCGAACATGGACAAAAGATCTTCTTTGACTTCTCAAACGCAGTTGATGGATTCAGCCCTCATTCTTCTCCAGCATGCAATGCCTCCAAGATGAACTACACTGAAACCCACCTCTTTTTCTGGGTGCATTCGATGAATGACCAAACTTGAGGTGGGAAGAGAAGACTTCGCAGTTTGAGCTGTTGGATCGACTGACAACTCTGAGGGATTCCCACGAATGTCCCTGGATCCGCTTTTGTTGTCCGTGCTGCTGGCGGAGTTGCATGAAGGTGTGCCCCTGTTGCAAAAGGCCCCGTGGTGGGAACATGTGAGAACGCTCTACGGATGTTTACGGCATGGCTTACTCGCTTCAAAGATCTTCAAAGCAGATGTTGCTTTCCAAGTGGAAGTTTGGGGGTCTCTCACCAATGTCATCGTTTGAAGCTTTGTTTCTGTACTCTGTCTTGGAATAAGCATGCGCACACACACACACGAATCCACCTCTGCTGATTGCATAAACACTGAAAATTGATCCACTGCTTTGACCAGGAGAAAAGACAGCGACGGGGTCCATGTCTTAAATGCGCTTTGGAAGTTTCTAGGGCACAGTGAGATATCATTCTCAGATACGATACGTCACTTCGGAATTATGTCCGTTTGCCACAAAGATCAGTCTGAATCTAGACACGCAGTGACTTAGTACATCTTAGTACACATGACTTGAGGCCGTACAGCCCATGACCATCCTGAACCAGAAGATTCGGGAATTTTCCAAAAAGACCCAAGATGTCAGTGTAGACGAGTTCAAAGACTACTTTTGGCAGCTCTTTCGAATGGCCAGCAACAGCAACAATTTGGAAATGTGCAAATCGCTGATCAAAGCAGTACCGAACTCATTGACCGATGATGCCGATGTGAAATTCAAGTCCGTGGAGCCTTCGAAGAAGTCTCCCTTACATTTTTCAGTCCAAGACAATTTTCACCAGCTGGGCCAGTGGCTCTTTGAAACCTATCCAAAGCAAATCAGACGCCATTGCTTAGTCCTGGATTGCCATAGCAAGATCCCTTTAGATTACATGCCCACGGAGAAAAACGAGTGGATGCGGTGGAATGCGGTGAATTCTCGTGAAGGAGGCGGAATTCCCTGGGTGCCTGTAATGTGATGCTTGAAAGGGCTGAGTTTTGGTCGTGACAGGGTCTGTTAGGGCGGGCCAAGTTCCCAAACAAGATTGATGGTAAATTAAGATTGCATGTTTTCCATCGGGATGATCATTTGTTTGTGCTCATTCAGATGGGACAATCCATGACAATCCCATTCTTGGATATTCTTGGTATTTCTTGGTATTTCTTGCTGGACCTTTGAATCCTTTTGTGTTTTGCTATGCTTGGGCGGGTCTGATTTTCGAGGTCAGTCAGCTCTGGAGGGTGGACAGGTCATGCAGGTCACCAGGTAGAGTTGTTGCAGTTGCAGACCGATTCGATTCACAGATCTGATAGGTGGAGCTGCTGCATTCTACACTCGGCTCCTGTTTGAGACCATTCAACAATGGTGTTTCTTGGACCATCTTGGACCATCTTGGACCGACTTCGCTGACTTCGCTTTGTTCAGGGAAGAGATGTGTGTTCCGCAGGTCTTTGGCATGTATCATATAGTATCACCTATCTTGCTTGAACCTTTTCAAGGTATAGAAATGAGCGACTTGCGCAGCTTTGAAGACAAAGAGAGGATGAAGGGCCACGGAAAGGAACTCTGCCGTCGCATTAAACTCTTCAGCGAAAGGCCTGAGATGACAATGGGATGGATGGATGGTGGACAGCTTGTTGATTAATTAACGCCTTTCAACAAGCCTTTGCTTGGAAAAGAGCCACTGAGCCACTTCTTTGCTTTGATTCTTCGCTTGTGTCATGCTTGTATCCCGCCATATCCCGCCCCTTCCCTGCCACCATTTTTCCGCTCTGAATCCTTATTATATGCTGTGATCTTTTCGTCACTACAATTATTTTTGGATTTTCATTTTTTTCAAATCTTAGTTTTTTTGACTATGAGGGATCAGAAAGCTTTGATATGCTCTGATGATATTTGTACAGACGTCCAACGTTTCGATGGTCAGGCATGCAGCTGCCCATGTGGATATAGCCTGTCCCAAGCGCCACACTGTGCTTCATCTCTTGGCTGTGCATGGAGTGGAGGAGAGGGATGGAGAGGTTGGACGTTTGGAGTGCAAAGATGTGCAAAGTATGGTAGAGGGAAGGGGACATCATGGGACATCATGGGACATCACGACATACAGTGACAACGTGATTCTGGATTACGCTTGATAGATCTCGATAGGTCACGATAGGTCTAGCGTGCCAGGAACAGGAGCCTCTTCAGCTCGGGTCTGATCGTGATTCTGAACATCATGGTGAACGCTCACAGCGCGAATTAGATCAAATTAGCATGCAGCATCGCTGGTTTTTCTCTTCTCCAGGTTCTGAGTCTCAGAGTTTTTGAGTGGGCCACAGATGGTCAGAGAATTGCTTAGCAAATTGCTTGCCATTTTCTGCCTTCAGCAGTCTTTTGGTCGCCACCCACCAAGGCACACTCTTGAGTTTGCTCATTCATGCGGACACGGGCTTTGGATCCGACACGATTGACACAAAGGATAGTGCTGAGCACAAGGCCAGGGGATGCCACGGGCATGTCCCTCTCTCTTTCAGAGAGTGCTCAATGTGCTCATCGCCAATCATTGTCATGCAGACATGCTTAGATTACACAGCATTCGCTCATTCTGCTTTTGACAAAGTTTGACATTTTCCTCACAGATTTCAACGCCCAGACTGACATCCAAGGCTCCATTGGAGCTGGCGGCAGAGCAGCGGCACGCGCGAGCATTCAAGATGCCGCTCATCGAAGAATAACACGAATAGCACAGATTTATGCTTGTGCCTAGCTTCATTGAAGATATAAGATATGATAAGATCATCCAAGACTCTAGACTGTTAATTTTAATCCTTGATGAAAAAGGCATTGACACTTTGCAAGGCTTTTGGAATTGATGCTGATGGAGATGCATGAACTGGAAGTCTACAAAGATCAAGACAGCAAAAAGGCCTGTGGCTGCGGTTGCAAATCAACAGCCTGGATGACCTTGACATACCTTGACGTTTCGGTACAACACCCTTAGTATGTCGATGTACGTCGAACATGTTGAACTGCCTTGGCATGACCTGGCTAGTCACGACAGTCGCAAGGCGGACCGCGCCAAAAACCTGAAAGATGTGGTGGAAAAATCGCTGATCCAGGCGGGAAGAATGCGCCAGGATGAACAGGAAACGGATTGAACATGATTGAACAACCTGTGCAACAAGCCATGGAACTAGCTGAACAGTGAGGAACCCAGTGGAAATTATGTATGGCAACAATGCCTCACAAGTCCCCTGTTTTGCAGACAGTCTTGACATGCTTCGAACTCTTTATCACTTTCGCGCACTTGCTTCACTTGTTTCGTCTTACACTTCCGGAATTTAGGGGTCCTTCTCCTTGAGCTTCCCTTTCAAGCTTTCTTGTGAGTGTCGAGGGCAGAACATTATTAAAAATACCAGTACAGAACAATCTGAAACAATGCAGAATAGCGAAATATCATTTACAATTTAATGCACAACATGATATAACATGGCTAAAAGAGACTGAACGATACTGAAGGGTTTGACCACTGCACTGCGCCGCGCAGCTGCACAAGTGGCCGAGCTTGAGCAATCAACAGAAAAGAGACAAGGACGTATGTGACAAATGTGCACTTGCAGTTGAAGAAACTCCAACAAAAGAGAGGCGCACTATACTTTCTGAGGGGCATGATATAAGATATGATGATCCAAGCTGTGGCAAAGTTGTGGCAAACAGGTGCTCTTGCCATGTGTCTGTCATTTGTTTGTCATTGTGTCGTTGTCACTTGCGAGGACTGTTGCTCATGCACCTTACCTGCACAGCAAGGATTTACAGTGTTGTATGCACATAGGTTCTACGAGTGGCGCTTGCAGATGTTTGACGATTGTGAGTCTTCATCTGTGAAACAAGGTAATTAAAGCACATAGGAGGGTGTTCTCAGCGAGCGAAAGTGACAGTTGGTAAAAAGACAACAGCGATCATTTCAGTTGAGAACCCCAAGGTTCGCCGGCTGCACGCTTTGAACGCCTCGAACGCATCAAGCCAATAGAGGCTGAGCGAATGGCAGACTTTGCGCACATGAAGATTCACAGGAGTCAGGACAGGCCGAGCGGCTGGACTGTCGCAAAGTCTAAGATTTCTTTCCACACCCTTGTCATTGTCATTGTCCATATTATGGTCCATATTATGGTCCATATTATGGTCCATATTATGGTCCATATTGCGGCTTGGGGCCGTTGATGTTCAGAGTCCGATGGTCAAAGCTCTTTCAACTGCTTCCTTGTTTTGGCTTTAGGTTTCGTACATGCGTGAAGTGGTTTGAGGACAACGGGGAGAGCTATCGCGGGACGCTTCTGCATTTAGCATGTGGTGCGGAGGACTTGATGCTTGATGGAAACGCAGCAAGACATAAAATATCAATCCTTCTTGGTGTTGCTGTTTCCGAAGCATCCAGATATCCACTAAAGGGCCCTGGGTTCATTTGGGAGCTCACGTTTCTGTTAACAAAATCTGCTCCCATTGTTTCCGAGGTTCCCCAACTCCACATCCTGCCATTGCCTGACATGACAGGAGAATGTGGACGTGCGTCAACCATAGTCACAGGATTTCATATCAGTCTTGTAGGAGTGTCCCCACGGTTGAAGGTCGACACAGTGATCAAAAAGACAACTTTTCACAGCGCCAAAGCGACCCAAACCGCATCAAAACGCCAAGGATCGACATCATGAAATTGACACATCGGAAGCAAGACAGCCTCGCAAAGCTGCTGTTGGAGGCAAATGCTTCCAATAGTCTTGACAATTCTCTGTGCACAGTCGGCACAGCCTCCAAACCAGGGAGCAGAACTCCATTGCGCTGGGCCATTGAAAAAGGACACTGGAGGATCACCTGGGACATTTGTCGCTCAGCAAAACTAGGAGATACATGGAGAATCATGGAGATATACTAGGCATATACTAGGGATACATGAAGATACTACTGTGAAGAAACACGGTAGGTAGAGGCATGCTTGGTGTGTTGTGTCATGCATTAGTTTTTGCCTTAGCGCTTTCACACCGCAGCTCGGACCGAGCAAAGCTTTGCGCAAAATAACCCAATCGCT
>Ga0126342_10010108_pt1 | contig 16885 bp, 21 predicted proteins | sample Cyp1metagenome_FD_92528 | JGI IMG/M metagenome (GOLD analysis project Ga0126342, IMG submission 92528) | Coral microbial communities from Lord Howe Island, Old Settlement Bay, Australia - Cyphastrea 1 metagenome | ecosystem: Host-associated > Invertebrates > Cnidaria > Coral ... | reverse complement strand
CAGGTTTTGCTTACGCGCATATCTTGTCTTACGCGGAGCTTACGCTGGCTTACGCGCACCACAGTTTTGCTTACGCCACACCCTTACAAGGGGCCCCTTGCTTAACATGAACACAAGGGTTTAGAACGTGGCTCTGTTGTTGAAACAGATTCAGTTTTAGCCGCAAAATAGTCAAAAGATGCCAAAAAAATGTTAAGTGGCCATGTTTTTTGCGCCGGGCGATTCGGTCAAGGGGTTTGGATGGGCTCACCCCTGAGGTTTGGACTCCTGCAAGCATGACGATGCCGAGGCCAACCTCCACGTCTGCGCGGGCACGCATCACCTGGACATTTCGTTCCGCTTCAAGCTGAATTTACAAAGTTTTCAGATAATTGAGATAGGCCTCAGATAGGCGTTGCTTGATGAAAGCAGAATCATCCCAGCATAGTCCGGACACGCGCCGGGGTGGAAGTTTCGAAAATAGGAGATTAGTATAGGAACAGGTCAGGTTTGCTTATAGGGATTGTTTGTGAGCTGGAAAGACTTGATTGCAAGTTTTCGACTCTGGAGCTGTTTATCTCACAATCTACATATCTATCTATCTCCCTATCTATCTGTCGCCGGTGACGGAAGCCCACAACGACACAGTGCAATCTCCCACCCCTGATAATAACATAGTTCTTCCATAGGTGAAAACAACAGCTACAGGCCCGCGTCGCCGTATACCCACGGGTAGCCCACTTTGCCCGAACCAACTCAGGGTTTCGTGCCCAAGAATGTTTCCACCCGTGCATTCACAGATGCTGCGCGCAGCGGTGCCAATGCGTTTTGTCACAATCCATCGCACACCCACATAGAAGGAGTGTTGCGGTGAATCGACCAACGTTTGTGCGGCGCTGACAATGGGAACCCGACCCCACAAATCCGGCACTGCTCCGAACATGCCATTTTTACGATTTTGATGTGAAACCGAGCTCTCCCTACAGTACAGTCTGGTGCACATTTTTGCCGACCTCATCTTCCAAAAGCGCCCCGCGCACCTATTTTTTAAAAAAAAAATTGACAATTTTCAAGTGCAAATCAAACTGCCGGCACAGTGCTGTGCACTTTTGTCGATAACTTTTGCAGATAGAGCCCCGAACCCGCGGAAACAGAGACCCTTCGGTGACCATGGAAGCAACTTTACCCGGTACCCGAAAAAACACAGGGTTTCGCGCCGGAGAGTGCTTTCACCCACGAATTCATGCGCGACCGAACTGTTGTTGCACTTCCCAACTAGTTTATGTGATGGATGGCTGACATGACGATGTGGTTGACATGATGACGGAAAAGCTGACCATGACAATCGCCTGTAACTCGAAGATTGCTACACTAAACTTGTTTTGAATAATCATCAGAATCATCATAATGCTTTGTCATCATGATTTCAATCTTCCAGGCACTTTGACAGCCAAACTTTGCGGCGTGGGTGGTGGACGCACTGGCCTGCTTTCGCGCTTTCGCAGAAGATAGGGGGGACCAAAAGTCCCGGACCTGAGCGTTGGAGCCGGTGGATGCTGCATGAGCAATACCAGAAAATGGATAGGAATGGGACACGCGAGAGAAAGCCAATGCAAAGGCATTCATCATTCCACATGCCAAGACTTCTATCCAAATTGAAGCTTTGTAATTTCAAAACGTCCAGATTCTGTCTCTGCTTTTTCAACAACTGCGGCCTTTGGAGTTGCTTCAGAAGAACAACCATTTTCACTTACTGCACTGGGTGTACAATGTACACTCGCTGCAGCCTGAAGGCATGAACCGCTTGTTGCGTGCTTTCCCTACTTGTACCGCCAAAATTTGTTTGAGGATAGGGATGCAAAATGCAAAATGATGTAAAAATGTAGGGAAAGGAGTCTGCCTGCACCTAAGGTGCCGAGGCGTGGTAGTTTGGACGCGACGAATGGACCGATCTGTCGGTCTGGTACAGCTTCAGCGGGGGGGGTGCCATTTTCAGGATCGCCGCCGCCAAAAAGTGCACGGGACTGTGGTAATATGCGCATTGCGCAGATCAGCCCAACATTGTCCCAATGCGGCCAATGCGCCGTTTCGGTCCGACATGGCTGGAATTTTCCGCGTTTTTCGTATTAAGCAATCTTCCTCAGGTTGTGCGTACCTTGGGCCCAACTTGGTGCGAAGCTAGCGCTAAAGGGTCCGATGTTGCGCAATGTTGCACATGACCTGGGTGTCCATGTGCATCACTAATTCGGGGACTATCGGTATCGATTTGGGCCCAGCTCCAGCCCAACATGACCACTGGGCCCAACTTCGATAACTTCGGTGCGATGCCCATACAAGACCAAGTTGCGTTTGACCCCATGTCGGCTTTTGGTTGGGCCAAGTAGACCCGCTTCTTTCCTCTCTGTCCTATTCCATGGGTGCGGGCGGTTCTCGTCGCGAAGCGACTCGAATATTTAACAAGTTTAGTTAACATGAAGTACAAATTGATTAACATGTTTAGTTAACATGTTTAAGATATTTTAAGATGCTTAGATTGCTTTTTCTCCGGCAAGCAGAGATCTGCAGAGTCAGAGTCGCTCAGTCCTTGGTTTCGTTGGCGCCGAGCCGTGCTGAGCCACGTTGCGTTGTTCGCCTTCTCCGCGACCGAGCGAGAACTCCGTCGAAAAGCGCCGAACGACTGCAACAGCACGGCAGCACAGCAGGAAGACTGTGACGGACTCGGTGTGCTCGGATTTCCGACGTGTCTGCGACCTCTGATTGTCCCTGTGTCGCGTATCATTGTAGCTGGTCGCTGACTTGGTGTGTCTTCAGGGCCCTCGCTGACCCAACGGAGTGTTGTTTGGCTGTGCAGCTGATCAGAAACTCTCCAAGGAATCAAAGACGCACGAAGGGAAGCCATCTCTGTATCTGAGTCCACAAAACAAGCACCACCAGTCCAAGAACCTTAGTCTTGCGAAGCACTTTAATGTCCCAGAAGCATCCAATCAATAGGAGCACAAATTCACCAAGAGTTTTGAATTTCTTGACAGTCTCTGATTTGAAGCCATGGGACAAAAATCTGCAATAGAACTGGCCACTCCTGCAGCCTGAGGACCTCCCAATTTGCTGTCTGCGCTCTGAAGTTCTGGAAATCGGTCTGGAAGAAAAAGTAGCAAAACTATGCATAGCTATGCAACGTCTTGTCATTGGTACGGCGAAGTGCTGCTCACATGAAACCGGCTGTGCTAAGCTTCATACCATGTCATATGGTTTAAGTATCCTTAAGTTAAATACCTCGCTAATCGATGATCGATGTTGATCGATGTTAAATATGTTAAAACGGTGGCAGTTCATACGGCTGCGGTCCCTGTGCCCTGCCTGGATCCAGCTCTGCGCTGCCCAGGCGGTCAAGGCCAGTCCACCCCGAAGTGATCCAGGGCCACGTAGAGAGAAGGCTAAGCGAAAGGCCTAAAAGGGCAGAGATGGGACGTGACAATGGTGTGATAGTGCAAGATATAGTGCAAGATAGTGCAAGATAGTGCAGGCAGTGCAAGTAAGGTACACATTGTGTACATATGCACATCTATGATGCGTATATGTACACAAATGCAAAAAGGCAAACACGAATGTCTTCGACCAATACGAAAAGAATGTAATTGTGTGCATGTAATATATATATATATTATATGTATAGCCGATCTGACTTTTAAATTGACACGGAACACTCAATGCAGCATTTTGGAATGCGGTGCAGAGAGACCAAGCCTGTTTCGGAAGCTACGATTGTTTGAAAAATCAAGCCAGTGAAGCAACAGAAGTTTGGTGACTCGGTTTTAAGAAAAGTCTGGACAAGGTCCTGTGAGCGAAACTGCTAAACCACATGGATTGAAATGTCATGCAGTGGAATGGCACCTTTGCTCCAAGCTCATGCTTGAAGAAGTCTCCAGCATTCCCAAGGTCAATCATCTTGTCACCTGCCAACCCAACAAAGTTCCCATGCTGTTGAAACCTCTGTGGCAGATACCTACAGTACGAGTAGCACACGAATGATTATTCGAAACGTTTCAGATTTGCATTGCATTTGCATATGCAGACCAGCAACAAGTGTGATAGTCAAGTCATGCTATTTCAGTGTTTTCTGCGAGAGTCGTCCTTAGTGAAAACACGTCTCTTGGAAGCATCAAAGAAAAGAATGCTTGTACTGGTAGTGTTGACGAGCCAGAAACTCGTCATCCTCTTTTGAAATTCGCTCCCCGGCTGCCCTGACCTCCTTGCAGACCACATTTGACCTGACACTGCACAAAAGAACTTCTGAGAAAGTGGAACATAGTGTGACTCGAGGAGGCCTTTCTCATGGATCTCGATCTTTATCTCTATTTGTTGGTCTATATGAATACTGTGTGTATTTATCTACCTACGGAATCCATTACCTTCTTTTTTTGGGGGTAGAGGAAAAAAGCCTAGTTTTCTTCAAAATTCTGGCCATAACCCCAATACCAAAAGATATGGCGTGAAACACTTCCGGTGATATCACACTACAGCAAAAATGCTTTTGAAAGATAGCGCACAAATTCTTGGGAATCTTTAGCAATGCTGCATCGAACCACAAGAAAAGATACACACACGTATGCAGATTCCAGGCATGCATATCATATATCCAAGAGCCTTGTTCCCAGCAGATCCTTCCATGAAATTTCAACTTTTAGAGTGGGGTTGCAGACTTGCACGTTCTCGAATTGGTTTGACTCGGAAAAACAATTGTTGCAAGGAGTTCGGTCCGACACGCCATAATCACCATCTGAAATAATCCATCAAAGACCTTACAAAAATAGCTTTTTTAAGGTAAAAATAGGTATCTATTTGTGGGAAAAATACCCATATGTTTTTTGGGTTGTAAATTACACCAACTTACAGGGAAATTACGTCATTTTTTTGGTATATTTCAATGTGCATGATGGGTTAACCACAAACTGATTGTGGCTTATTATGGGTTGGTTATGGGTTGTCCCAGAAATTAGATATCTATGTCGAATCTATGTTCATCCAAATATGCGTAAATTATGGGGGTTGATCAGGGGTAATTACGGGTCATTACGGGTTACGGTTAATTATGGGTAAAACAAATCCAAAATGGTGTTTGGAATTGATTTCGGAGAAGATCATCCCGGGAATGAAATCTATGAGTCATTTTTGGGGACTGAACAGCAACAATTCAGCCACTTACCTTGGAAACATTGGCAGACACCTATATTCATCTGGCAACCCATTCATCATTGGTTCAGTTGAAGTATAGGTCAAAATATGTGTCAAAATGATCCGTGAGCGATAAATGCTACCGTTTGTGTGTGGCTCTCACATTTGGGCCACACTAATGACCAAAATGCATCAAACTCACACTTTTCCTGGAGTCCCTGGAATCGATACCTACCGAATCAATACCCACATAAAATCTGCTCATGATGTTGAAAAATTAGGTTTTGAAAATAGATATCTATAGCTCCAGAAATAGATGCCTATTGCTTTTTTACCCTTAAAAAAGGAGGTAAAAGTTTCAGTAGGTATACATATATAATATATACATACGTATGTGTATATATATATGTATATATATATATATACATGTACAGTACGCACGTATAGGGAGAGACAGAGGAGAGAGAGGGAGGGAGAGAGAGAGAGAGAGAGATTTAAAAAAACATTAGAGATTCAGAAAGAGCGCAGAATAAATACATATATTATTAAGATCACTGAGAACCCAGCGTGCTCGATGAAGAGATTGTGGTACACACCATAACTCCGAAAGGATGGTGAATGGTCATGGCCTATCACTGCCCCACTGTAGAAACCTCGGAGAATCGCTCGAGAATTTGTGCATGCAAAACTGTCACACTTTCCTCAATACAAAACAAAATAAACAAGTAGGACTTGTGAGCGCACAAGCAAGGCTAAGACACTAGTTTCTGGGTGAATTTGCCAATTGTGAACAAATCGTTCAGTGCGCGAGTGGTGTTTGTTCTAAAATCTGTAAGCACCGCCGCCACAGGTGAAGAATTGAATAACTGAGTAAATGAGGAATTCATGGGAATTAGCGAGTGGGCCCAGTGAGTGGTCGAAGGAATGCTTGGGTGAGTGGTGAGAGTGGTAAGATGACTGAGAACTTCACTGAGTCAAGTACATACTGTGCATACTGTGCATACTGCGCATACTCTACCGACTCAGATCTAGTCAGTGAATCATTGGTAGTTGAGTCGGTTGTGCAATGCTGGCCGGCTCACGTGAGACATTGATGTGGTTTAAACCACTGTATTCTGGGCACTTACAAAATCTCTTTGGCATGCCGCAAAATGATGTGGCCTGAAAATAAACAGCAAAATAAACATCATGGAAATACACTATTGCACGCGTACTGTGTACTGTGTTCCGTCTTTTGCTCTTGCCCTGCTTGAACTCGATGTGATGGCTCAGAAGTTCTCGCATTTGTTCGATAATTACCGATAGTCTGATAGCATCCCGCGTTCGTACAGTGTTTCTAGCAATATCTACTATGAGTCATCTTTCACTCCGTCCTTTTCCCTGCAATAATTGACTTGTATGAAATATATGAAGTTGTGTGGGACTTCTCCTGGTGCTCCACTGTCACTCCACAGTTGATTTAGCTCTGAAACCTAAGATTCGTCCATCACAATGGCGCGCAACCAGAATCTCTTCCAGCGAATTCAAGTGAGAGACAAAAGAGTCCTGCAACTCACTGGACCCTCAACTATCGACCCTCAACTATCTCCAACTCACATCTGGTTACGTCATGGCGTTTCAAAGTTGTCTCCACTTGTTTCGAGATTCAAGCAAGGAAGCTGTAAAATCGAATTTCAATGAGCTACCACTAGACTTGTCACAAGAAAGCATTCTTTAGCAGTGTTATATGGCAGCCTTAGCATTTACAGCTCTCCAGCTCCCCCAAGCTCTCCCCCAATTGGTTGATTTCTGTGGTTCCTGCCTTGGTGTAGAAGTGTGTGTCCCCGTTGTGCCGCATGGTTTGACATAGGAAGTCGTAACATGCCAAGAGTTCATTGGGCACAAGACTTTGCGTCTTTTCGAGCGTCACCTCTACCAAGCAAGATGAAATAAGGTGCCCCATGACTAGTCATGATTCTGCATGAAACAAGTGCAACATGAAAGAGAGAGAGAGAGAGAGAACACCATCCGTATACCATCCCGCCCAGTGTTCCAGCCAAGCTGCTGTGTAGTGAAACTTGTGAGGCTTCTTGCAATATCTTCGGATCTTTTTAGCGTGGCTCCGCTTGAGAGACAGGAGAAAGTCTTGCCACAGAGAGATGCCTTCTTCGATGGAAATAAAATACCAATCAGAAATGGTGACCCGAATGGACAGTGGAAGTTCTTCCGCAATCCTTGAAAGTTCATCCTCAAAAGATGACACACCTGCTGGCCAGGGAACAAAATATAGAGAATTCTGGTCGATCTTCTTCAGGACGGAAACATCAAGCACCTGCTTTACTCGCACTTTGAAGCCAAAAAAAATGTAAACCTTCTCCAAAGGATCTCCCATGGATGTTCTTCAGTGCTTTTAAGCCTTTGCTTGTACCACTTGAGCCATTCAGACTGACACTCAAAGTAGTGACACCCGAAGAACCCATGCTAAATGTTTGCGCCAGAAATCCAAGTCCAACATGAAAGCAATCCCTGAAATCCTGCAAAAGCGACGCCAGGGCCCTGGCAATGCTTGGAAGCCTCAGATGAAACCGAGAAGGCATGCAATATCTGTTTTGCATTGCAAAAAAAAAAAGTAGAAATCAAGTATGCTGTAATATACTTTACTGCACGCCCGCACAACCAACAATGTCCGGCCATTTGCGACCGTGCAAGACTATGTGCGACCATGCACCACCATGTGCGACGATATGGGCCACGGTCAATATTTTGTATATAGCTCCGAGCCATGCATTTTTTGAAGAGTGTATTAATTCTCGTTTTTCAGGTTTTGGGAATATAGCAAATGTTATCGTTTTTGGAAGAGTGTATTATCGTTTTCCAAGCCCCAATTCAATTTCCAAAAAATAAAGATGTCTCGAATACTAATTACTTTCCATTGAGGTAAATTTTGGTTGGAGTTCATATGTGATGAGCATGGGGTGTATCAATGTCTTCACACTCTCTGACCGATTTATAGACATTCACCATCGTTCACCCTGGTTCGCAAACACTTTCAACTTCCTGAAGCCCTTCATTTTATGACGTTCGATTAAAGGATACTCGATGCCCATGTTTTGTTGCATAATTATCACAGACTTCGAAGCACCAATGCCATCCATCCCAGCGCCGTGCTCCCTCTGGACAACAACATGAAACAACGTGGTTTCACATTGTAGTGGCAAATTGTAGCCTATCTATGAGAATTTTGTAAAAAAAGAGGATGCACCACAGCATTCCCTTCGACACACATGAAGCCATGCGCAACCATAGAACACAAGAAACCACAGGGGTTTCGGCATTCTAGTCCCTGCAGAAGGAGGTAAGCACGGAACGCTCACGGATGGTCACGGAATGCGTTTGATTCACAGAAAGAGTGCTTGCCACGGCACCCACTGTGGAACTTGCAAATCTGGCCGAAACTGAGAAGTGCCTCGGCACGTCGCATGTGGCTGGTGAGATTCTCCTCATACAACTCTTAGAACCAAACAGTGGCTCCGTGTCCTAGCTGCAGACTTTCTAGGCGAAGCGCAAGACATGGCAAAGCATGGAGCAGAATGGGAGAAAGAAATAGAACTAGCATATCCGCCGACCCCGCTTGCAGCAGGGGGAGCGCGTCAGAGAAGAAATTGCCAGCAGCAAGGGGCAAGAAGTCATTAGAAGCAGCCAGGGGCAAGAAGCAGAAGCAATTACAAGCAGCAAGCAGCAAGAAGCAAGAAACCAGGAAGCAAGAAGAAGAAGAAGAGGAGGAAGAAGAAGAAGAACCAGAAGCTTGAAGGCCACAATTTGGATTTGGAGCTAGAAGGCAAGAAGCAAGAAACAATAAGAAGAAGAAGACAAAGAAGAAACTTGAAGGCTGCAATTTGGATCTGGAGCTAGTTCATTACCAGCAGCAAGGTGCAAGAAGTTATAACAAACAGCAAGGGGCAAGGAGCAAGAAGCAAGAAGGCAAGAAAAAAATACAGGCCGCAAGGGACAAGAACCAAGAAGAAAAGAAGGAGAAGAAGAAGAAGAAACTTGAAGGCTGCAATTCAGATTTGAACTAGTGGATCACAGCTGCAAAGAAAAAGAAGTTATAACAAGCAGCAAGGGGCAAGAAGCAAGAAGCAAAGTCTTGGAGCCCGGGCAGTCATGTTGGAGCTAGTTAAGCAAAATTTTGGAGCCTGGGCAGTCATGTTGGAGCCAGTTTCTTGTGGATTCAGGAAGCGACGTTAGGCACGACCGCATGCAGGCCGCAGGCGCCATCCGTCCTTCACTGCCCTTCACTGCCATGGTGTTTCAATGTGGCGCTGGGGTCCGTTTTGGAAGCCTCAGGCTGCAGGCGCCATCCGTCCTTCACTGCCATGGTGTTTCAGTGTGGCGAGGGGGTCCGCTTGGAAGCCTGGGCAGTCATGCTGTCTTGTAGCTTCAGAAAGCGACGTTAGGCACGACCGGCTGCAGGCTGCAGGCGTCATCCACCCTTCACTGCCATGGTATTTCAGTGTGGCGAAAAATTCCGTTTTGGAAGCCTGGGCAGTCATGTTGGAGCTTGCTTCTTGTGGCTTCAGAAAGCGACGTTAGGCACGACCAGCTGCAGGCCGTAAGAGCCATCCGTCCTTCCCCGCCATTGTGTTTCAGTGTGGCGACGGGGTCTGTTTTGGAAGCCTGAGCAGTCATGTTGGAGCTAGTTTCTTCTGGCTTCAGAAAGCTACGTTAGGCACAACCTGCAGGCTGCAGGCGCCACCGTCCTTCACTGCCATGGTGTTTCAGTGTGGCGAGGGGGTCCGTTTTGGAAGCTTGGGCAATCATTTTGGAGCTAGTTTCTTGTGGCTTCAGACAGCGACGTTGGGCAAGACAGGGCCAACATAGGCCAAGATGGGGCTAACGTGGGCCAACCCAGGGCCAACATAGAGCCAACATGGGCCAACATAGGCCCAACATGGGCCCAAGATAGGCCCAAGATGGGCCCAACCTGGCCAAACCTGGCCGAACATGGGCCCAAGGGCGGCCCTTCAATCCGGGACAGTCTGAGATATCGCCAGCATAGCCTCAACATGAGCGCAACATGCTCCCTACACTGACTTCAGGCCGTTTCTCTGCTGGCAGCCGGCTGTCAGGCGTAAGCCCTTAAATCCGGCGATGCCATCAGTGTGTACCAATGCGCCAAACATAGCTTTAGCTACCGGGGTCGCGCCCCTGCCGCCGACCCCCCAAAATCCTTCACTCTGCTGGTGTTTCACGTTTGTGGGGGTCCGGGGCCGGGAAAAAAGACGCGAAGTCGATTTTGGACCATTTTAGGGCCATTTGTTGACGATTTTTTGCTGCGCTCGGGAAGCAACAACATCGAAAAATACAGTGTGTTTTTATCTTTTTCGCATATAGAAACTACATTTTGCAACATGGTGAAAACTGCGTAAGTACCAGTGTTTTTGCTGGTCACTGGCTAAAAAACATCTGTAAATACCGTGATTTTTTCTACCAGAGGCAAAAAAAACATCGTAAATACCGTGGTTTTGGGTTTCCGAAGCGCAAAAAACAGCGGTATTTACAATGTTTTCTTGCTCCGAGAGTGTCAAATAAGTTGCGGTGGTATCCCCAACAGCCGCAACATTTTACTCTTACAAATCTTTCTGAAGCGTGCTGCGAAGCCAAGCGCTGGAAACACCTCAGCTGGGTTTCCGTGAATTAAATGAACCTGACCTGGCTTGGCTTCTGCAACCTTCTCCCGAACCCCTTTAACCTGACTGGGCTTTGCACCTGCAAGGCTTCCTGGGACCTTCTCCGGAACCTTCTTCGGAACCAGCCTCCCAGACCTTCTCCGGAATGACTTGGCCCTGCACCAAAGCCTCCCCGACCGCCCCGACCTTCTCCGGAATCTTCTCCAGAACCTTCTCCGGAACCCTGTTGAACCTGACATGGCTCTGCACCAAAGCCTCAGGAACCTTCTCCGGAACCTTCTCCGGAACCTTCTCCGGAGCCCTGTTGAACCTGACCTGGCTCTGCACCAAAGCCTCACAGACCTTCTCCGAACCTTCGGAACCTTCTCCGGAACCTAGTTGAACCTGACCCGGCGCCTGCACCAGTGCACGCCGGAGCTATTCTGGGTTGAAGACCCCATTAGCTTACGCTGTTGGGGAAAAATACGAAAATACATGAAAATACGACCTATTTCACGATTTTAAGGGGTCCACAAAATGCGAAAATATACAGTATAAGCTGTGTCACAACAACAACAACAACAACAAGAAGAACAAGAAGAAGAAGAAGAAGAAGGACAAGGACAAGGACAAGGACAAGGACAAGAACAAGAACAAGAAGAAGAAGAAGAACAAGCGCAAGAATGCGACAAAAAGATGTGGTAAGATGGTTACAAGATGCGGTTGACAAGAACGTCACACTGTGCTCTGCACCTGCGCGCACGCGCAGAGCACATGAACAAAACCAACGCTCACACTACTATACATAGCCCTTATGGCATCGCCGGTGTGCGAAGCTCTACAATAATAACATATTGCAGCATGTGGAAAGTCACCAAATATGCAGCAAAGTCACAGTCAGAAATAGAGGCAGCACTGCCAAAAGCCGCACCTACTTCCACGCCGCATACGATAAGGTCCATAAAGTCACATTCCAAGTGAATTCGGGCTGAAAATCACTACGACCCTAACACAGTGGCAGTTTTCCCATTGACTGGAGTACCCCAAGTTTCATTCTAGATGTCCAAAAGCAACCTGCAAAATCTCCAGCGGGTGGCCCTTATGAAACCCTGTGTGACTCCTTTGCCATGCAGCGCACAAGTCAGGGGTTCAAACTCCGTAAAATAACTCATCGACCGGAAAATGCACTGAAAGGAGTTTTCTTCCTATGAAACTGCAGAGCCACAGAGGGGCTGTAAAATGCTGGAAGGCATATACATGTCTTCATAGCTTGCAGGCTTAAGCAACCTGCAATTGCCAACGTCCAAAGCGGCCTTCAGGTGTAGTCCCGGCATGAGAACCGTCGCAGCCATAATGGGCATTGTACCTATCAACAGTTGCTGAGCGGGCAAACCTTGGAGTAGTATCAGAGTATATACTCTCCACCAACTGCGAAACTGAGGATAACTGAACTGGAAGGCATGTTTGAAATGCCACATTGAGCCGGGTACCAACATCATCCACCAGCACATTGTGCATGTATGCTTTTGAAAGCTTCACACCAAACCTGGGCTTGCAGGGCTTGCAAAAGTGTGAGGTGACCCAGCTGACCCAGAAATTGGATACGGTGGACGATTCTGTGGAACCCAGTGTCCAAAGTGGTCCAGGTGGAGACCAAAAAAAAACAGAGGGCAACTCATAGCCGTGTTGTACCTCAAGAGGTACCCCCTGTGCTGCACGAATTGTCTTGGACAGTTGTTGGAGGTGTGTAAAGCGGTGGTAAAGCCAGGTGAGAATGCATTATATGGTTGGTCCAAGCCCAATCTGTTCAATCAATCCCTAATGCCAACGTGGTGCTTGGCGACTATCTCCAGAATGAAGGCCACAACCTGAAGAAAAAATGCAATGTATTGCTTCAAGTGAACACCTACACATACATAAACATGCTCAAACGACTTTAATATACATGCATATACAATATACAATATACAATATACAATATACAATATACAATATACAATATAAAATATAAAACATACATATACATATACATATACATATACATATACATATACATATACATATACATATACATATACATATACATATACATATACATATACATATACATATACATATACAATACACAACATACAATATACAATATGCAATATGCAATATGCAATATGCAATATGCAATATACAATATACAATATACAATATACATATAGACATACATATATGTGAGCCCGGTCCCCAATCCCCACACCCCACCCGCTCCCCCCAATGGTATGGTCCCCCCGACTTCACTGCCCCAAACCTTCGTATTTGCAGCATTTGGGAAGCACAGCGTCCCATTTGTACGCTATTTTACAGCATATGGAAGACAGCCTCCCATTTGTATGCTATTTGGAGCATTTGAGAGCCACAACCTCGTCACTGGACCCTGTCTAGCTGTATGTCTAACATTTCAATCTAGCGGCACATACTACTCAAAACGTGTTTATGTACTGCCTATAGCGTACCTCACACATGACTTTCCACTCATTGTATGCCTTTATGCTACATATTTGCTACCTATAGATTATATACTCAAAGCGTACCTATGCATACCTATATAGTCCTATCTACTGTATGCTTGGGTGCAGTATGTACCTACATGTATATATACACTACCTAGATATAATACCCAACATATAACTATCTGCAGTGTAGTGTATAATTGGTCGTCCACTACCTACTAGTATATACTCCTTACACCCTACATGTTGCATAGCGTGCCTTATGTGCCTATATTCGACTCATTGCATAGCGTGCCTATATACTATATGTTTATATACTCCCTGTAAGCTCCCTAGGGCCCCTATACACTCTCCATATACTCCCTATGAACTAGACATCAACCAATTACAGCTGCACAAATACTGCCCATGTCTGACTGTTGTTCTTGGGACTCCCCCCCAGGCCACAGGGGGGGAGGGAATCATCTGGCTGGGGGGAAGGGGGTGTGGCCGTCCCTGCTGATATATCTGATATATATATATATATATATGTATATATATATGTGTGTGTGTGCGGGCATATACAGAATTATATCTAATCGTATGTGTTGAACTTTTCGTTTTCACACTTTATACACTCCCTTCTACACTCCCTTATACACTCCCTTATACACTCCCTGAAGGCAAGCAAGAGGACCTCTGCAAGAATCTCTGAGGTCCGAAAGGCTTCGATATCCTTCTGTGGACGCTCACGTGTTGAACGCACAGCAACCATTGCTTTGAAAGCGGGCACTGAGTCGCAGGAAGAGGGGAAGTCTACTGGTTCTCTCCAGTTACTCGTCTTCCAAAAACATCGCGAAGCCCGAAAACGAATATGTATATCGGTATAAAGACATAGATCTTCAAAATGTGAGCTAAATATGTAGTGTCGTCCCAAGTCGACACCATCCTCACAAATTGCTCAGAACCGATTCCAGGACTGCAAGCAACAATTCTGTCACAGTCCTGAGAATCCAAGTCAAGATTCCACTGTCTGTCTTGGACATGGCAGCGGCATTCTGTACAAATGTGAACATGTTTCATCCTTGCTTTAAAAGCCTCTCTTCGGACTCAATCAGTCTCAGGTGGAGGCCCTAAACGGCGGAGTTATCCATGTCTCGCTCAGTAGAGTTTGAGCTGTGGCAACACCGTCTCCAGCAAGGGGCCCCGAAGACAAAAAGCATAAGCGACACTGCAATGAAGCACATCGTCAAAATCATGGCTGGTTGCTGAATTCCTCACACTTCCAAAAGAAGGCTGGGATCATTGAATCTCATTGTGTCTGAAGTTGGTGGAACCAAACAGACCAAACACAATAGTTAAACGTCCATAGTCCAAATATAAGTCCAAATAAGATCAATATAATTCCAGGCAAAATATAATTCCAAGCAAAATACAATTCCAAGCAAAATGAAAGGCTCTGTTGAGAATAGCTCTCCAGCCTGCAATTACTGCACCCTCCACAAGCCACAAAAACATGCTCTTTGCGAAGTCGCGCACCGTGGTTGCTTCTGCAGCTGCAAAACGGTCACAAAGGTAAAGTGCCAGGCGTAGTTGTAGCAGCATGGACAAATTTGCTGACACCACGCCTGCACATCAAACATTCATAAACATTCTACACATAAACTCTACTCAAGAATTCACAAAGATTCACAAAGGGGCATTGCCAAATCTGCACTGTAGTTCTTGCATGTTCTTCAATGTTCTTGCATGTTCTTGCTGCGACTTGCTGCCAAAATGAAAAGGGTAGAGGATTGGTGAGCGTACAGCAAATTACACTTCCCCATGTCAATGTATAATCATAATATGTATAGACTTTATCATAATATATCATTCTATGTATATACTATATATGATAATATCTGTATCTTCAATGCTTTAGAACAGCATAGCTAAGTGCAGGAAAGGCGCGGTTCAAAAAGAGCCAAAAGAGCCCCTCTTTTGGGACGCCAGTGGATTGACATTGGTTCACAAAGAAGTCCAAGGTTGCTGCGACGAAAGGTGTTGCAACCATAAGCCAACTGGTGGTCGGAAGATCGGTACGTTGGAATGGTTCTGTAAGTTCATCTGCCAAAGGGCCTTTCACATGCTCGACAAAAGCATCAGTGCTTCCATACCACGGTCGAATCCCAGAGTGGATGAAGTTTTTGTCACGGTTGGTGCGGCAACCCACCTTTTCTAAGTCAAAGCTTCGCAAATTGCTGATCAGCTCTTTCTTTTCTCTGAAGAGCTTGCGGATGATGTGGAGCATGGGAATTGTTGGTAGCAAAAGAAGACCTCCCACAAGGGCTTCAATGCCACCAGCTCCAAAGATAGAGGAATCCGCGGAATCAGTGTCTCCGTTACTTTCACCATTCGAATTCCGATTGAGCCGGATCATGAACCTGATCTCTTCAACAGCCACCATTCCATAAATAGCCAGAATGATAGAGAAGATCAATGTTTCCAGGAAAAGTGGCTTCAGAACCACTTTCCCACTTGGGTTCGCTTTCTTGAATGCGGCGAGCTCAAAGACACACCACAACCTGGATGTGAGCTGCAATGACTGGAATCTGTCTGGAGATTTGAAAAGAAAAGTCAAGATGAATCAAGACGAACTGGTCTGGTACAGTCGGTATAGTATGTATAGTGTATGCAACAGATTGCAACAATCCATTAATCATTACTGTTAGCATCTGCTAATATCTGTTCGCCACCTTCACAAGTTTCGACAGCGAGCCTGGAGAGATATGGTGGTGACCACAAAATGCGGAGCTCGGACGAGGCGGCCAAGAATCCGCCCAAGCCGTAGATCCCGCGATCCATGAGTTCCGGATCAACTTGGTTGATGCTCACAACGTCCAAGAAGCACATGTGTGTCCCTGCGAAGAAACTCGGTGCGTAAGGAGATGCGAAAAGGCCAATGGCAGATCCAAAGAAACCAAAGCACCTGATCCAAATTCCTCGCTGGCAATTTCCATCCATGCATTCATAGCCTGAGACAGGGGCACGAACCGATCCTGCTAACTATGGAATTCTTCCCAGGTAGCCAAATGCCAAGGAAACACTGTCCCTGCACTTCACTTACCAAGTGACTTTCAGCAAGGAGCTGCAGCTCGTATCTCAAGCCTTTCAACTAGAAATACAGGAAGCCTCTCCTTTGCAAACACTGCCTCAATATCTCAAATCAAACAATAAGAAAACTCCTGGAGAAAAAACTGAGGCTTAGTAAGCTCCAGCGACTGGCAGTTGGAGGAAGGACGTCCATGATGTCCAGCACTGCTCCGATAGTAGCGCCAATAACCCAGCCAATCAAAAACCAAGTCGCTCCTGATTGCATCAGCAAAGCTAGAAACTTTCGCCAGCCACTGGTCCTTCCACCGTGAAACCACAAAACAAACAAAGCAAATCAAAACAAAAATTAGAATTTATAATTGGATTAAATAGATGGAAGATTATGGAAGATGCGAATCGGTGATTGTCTGTCCGATTATGTCCTGATAGTCAATGTCAAAGTAGATGTTCCAGTGATGACGTTACAAGGGCATCAGCTTCCGCATTGCAATTGTTTTCTCTGACGCTGCAGTG
>Ga0126342_10010107_pt1 | contig 16885 bp, 18 predicted proteins | sample Cyp1metagenome_FD_92528 | JGI IMG/M metagenome (GOLD analysis project Ga0126342, IMG submission 92528) | Coral microbial communities from Lord Howe Island, Old Settlement Bay, Australia - Cyphastrea 1 metagenome | ecosystem: Host-associated > Invertebrates > Cnidaria > Coral ... | reverse complement strand
CCCCCAACCCAGTGACGTAACGTTAGATGTGCATGTGAAATATGTGTGTTTTGAAAAACGGCCAAAACACTGGCGCGGTTTTCCCCCCGCTGGCTAAAACATGATGTTTGTGCAAGTCACACCAGCTTGCAGGGATGATACTCCAGGCTTTCTGATCAACGATGTGAATATGTCTGACCGGTTGACCGGTGGTTCCGATTTGATTCTACGTGTTCTACGTAGACAGGAGATGTTCTTCATCTTTGTTCCTGAAGTGCTTGGTGGTCTCCAAAATCATCCACGAATCCACCTCCAAATCGGATGATGGTCGCGAAAAACCACCAGCTGTATGATTTCTTGGTTGTTCCATGGTTTTTCTCCCATCACATATCAACTATAGTTTCTATTTCACTCCCAAATGTAATGCTAAGGTCGTATTAATTACTCCCCCCTAGAAGGTAAGAGTTCCCCCCAATTAAAAACCTAGGGCTTGTCATACATTAAAAAACAACTCATCGACCTGCCAATGGGTCGAGATTTCTGAGATTTCTCTTTTCGGGGGCAACCTCTCAATGGGGTGAGATGGTGAGATTGGGCATGGGACATCCCTTCAAAACATTACTTTTTCATACTTGTTCAACCATGAAAAACAATTAAAACTATCAACAAATAAGCATATCCTAACTACCACAAAAGTTGGATTTCTCAGCAGAGTATTGTTTAAACAGGTGGGTCGCACATGTCTGTTAATAGGGAGTGATCAACCCAAAGTAGTATTGCCATATTTGTTTGGAATGTGTGGGTTGATTAATTCGGGGATGATTATTAATGTGAACTGCATTATAGTTGATACTATTCCCAACTTTTCCCAATCTTGAGAATTTCTGGCTTTCTGAACCCGGCCACGGTCGGTTAGGAAGAACGACAGTCGCTTGTCCTTCTCGGCCCTGCGGGAGTTGCTGTACGACCCGCACACACGGCGCATGCGGCCTCAGCGGCTGGCGACGATGCTCCAGGTACTGGCTGTTATTGATACAGGGTGGTGCCCCTGAGCCAAATCGGCTAGGACCGCTAGGAGTATGATGGCTGGCAGATTGGCCAACTGGATTTTGGGGTGCCACCAATTCGGACCCAAAAAAACAGTGTTACCAAAGGGACTTCGCTAATACTTTGCCAGTCTTTTTTGCATATGGTATCTGACATATCCTCATAAGCCCCCTTTAAAGTCAGGGACTAAGCTTTCCCATTGCCCCGGCGTCCTGACTTCAGGCGTCCCTGGGCGTTGTGGCGGATGCGGACAGCCGCGAGGGGTTCATCGATTTCGACTCGGTGCCCAAGGTGGAACCAGACCGGCGCTGGTTCCAAGCTATGACATGCTGGGATAGAAATGGATACAAGATAATCCTACCTGGAACTTTTGAAGGTCCAGGTATATATATACGTAATTCTACCCCGGCATTCCAACGTCGAAATTTAACTTAGCATTTATATGCATTTATTGTTTAAATGCTAAGTTAAACTTAGCATTTGCATTTAATACCAAGTTTACCCGTGAAATACTAAGTTTAACCATGGTTTTGTTTTTTTGCTGGCAACTGTGTCCTGGGCTCTGGGATTGGTTGCTCTGGGTCGACTGTGCAGTGCAGGGTCTGTCAAAGCTTTGGGATCAAAAAACGACCACAGGTAAACATAGAGTTCGGGGGGGGTCAGCTCACGCGGAGCACCGGGATAGTTTCAATTCTTCAGGGGTAAAGGGTAAACTTAGTATTTCATGTATTTCCAATGTATTTCACCCGACTCACGGGCACTTCAAGTGAACATGTTTTGGGGGCACCATCTAGGATCCATCTAGGTTCAGGGATGTTATCAACATTTATGTCAGTTCTTCCACCCAATACAACTCAATACACTGCTGCGCATGAGTCGTCAAGCAGTATATTCCAGCTTAACAGGTGATGCCAGGGGGAGATAGGGGGGCAGCATGGTTAAACCTAGTACAGAAGCATGTCGAAGTTAAACTTGCCCTTTGAAGGCCTGGGTCTATATGATCGAAACATAATCCTTTTCTATCCTTTTGACCTTTGACATCTTTTGACTCATGACTTAACAAATAGAATTTGGATATCTTGGATATGCTTGGATTCTGGATCCGAAGCAATGAACCAATGACCCAACATGGCTCGAGCCATATTGATACCGTGGAGTTGATGGGAACGGTGACCCAGACCTTTTCAGCTTGGAGTGTGGCCTTCCCTGGAAAATTGTGGATATTGGGCAGATATTTATCCCAAAACTGGAACTTTTTTTGCCATTTGTGGTGTGTCCATTCAAGTGGATTGGCCCTGTCCATGGAACCATTTGGTCTAGTGCAAGACAGCGCAGGACAGCGCACCAGTTTCTGAAGTGGTGAAGTTTTTGCTCTCCCCCAACGCCAGCAAGCCCCTTGTCCACGCACAGCGAGCTACGTTGCTACGCTACGCGGGTCATATTGATTTCCAGCCAGAGCCATGAACAAAACATCACAAAATTTACTGTAGCCATGTTGGTTGGTTAAACATGAAGTGGTTGATGATTCGATGACGTTCATAAGCTCTAATTCATTGGATACCGGATACCCCGATTTTCCAGAATCATGGGTCATGGAATTCCAGAGATTTGTTCGCTCCATTGGCACAGCTCACTGTCATTCAGAATTGCCAACAGGAACTGCGACTCGATCAGCTGACGTTTTGGTGAGGCTAAAGACATGCCTATGCATAACTGTGGAGCCACCGTAAATTATGGGTGCTCCTCAGGTAAGGGCGCTCAAGTAATGGGATGATATATCATGATACGTTCAACTTCCAGAGGTGTCTATGGTTGGCAAAATGCGGCTGGGGGGCTTATCATCAAGTACTGTAGCCAATTTGTGGCAAGCCAAGTGAAGTTTTGTTGATCACGGGACGCCTCATGTTTTGATGGTAGATAGATGCAGCATGCAAGACAAAAAGTGCGAATATCTCTGGCAATTTAGCTGTTTCAATGTTTCATGGGAAAATATGTGATATTCATGTGTAGGTGGTTTTCCATTGCCAGGCTTAATCATAAGTTTTTTTAATGAATTTATTCAACCATAGAAATGGGATGAAACCCTCCCCAATGACTTTCACAGATGTTCAAAGGGCGGCTGAACCGACAGCGAGATACATCCCCTAAAATGAACTTGGAACCCCAAAATTGGGCTTGGACAATGCTTTTCCTGTTTGGCAATTTTTTGGGTTCCTTGTCACTGTCAGATTTGCTGTTATCGAACTAAATGGAGAATCTCGTGACTTCACCGGAAGGATGGTAGTAAGGAACATGATCCTCACACGGCCTTGTTTTTTTTTTGGCTGCCATAATTTAGCCATATCTATGCCATATCTATGCCATATCTATGCCATATCTATGCCATAGCAAATTGTTAGTCCTTACCAGAGGATATTTCCCATTGCCACTATCCCCATTTCTGCTGCTTCAATCCCCAAAATATCATCACCATAAGAGCCATCCCCGGAACTAAAAAACCTGGAGACTGTTTGTCAGAAATGGCCATGGGTCGTATTCAAAATATGAATATATTTTATATATAAAGGTATCATATATAATATTATATATATATATATATTATATTATATTATATATAAATATTCTATTTTATCTAAATATGTGTATATGTATATAAAAATATGAATCTTGGTCTATTTAATATCTATTATATCATTATAATTATGATTGTTCTCTCAATAGTACTATTTTGGAGATGATTGCCTCTATGATTTCCATCAAATGTCAGATGAACATACCCTCTGGTTTCGCCTAACAGTTTGGAAACTGGAAAACTGGTTGGTGGTTTGGAACATCATATTTATGTTTCCATCTATTGGCAATAATCATCCCAACTGACGAACTCCATCATTTTTCAGAGGGGTAGGTATACCACCAACCAGAAAAGGACTTGTTTTCTGCCTATTGGTGAATCAACTAAACTAACTATGGCTTCCAGCCAGCAAAAGCAAACAACGTAAGTTTGCAACCATCAAACAACATGAGTTTACTGTAGGGTACACTTATGGCCCTTTACCAGTTATAAGTACTGAACTAACCCCATTTATAGAATGTAGAGTCCCATTGCAAATAACCAGTTACAGCTAGTTAATACCCTCTGGCAAACTAACATAACTATAGAAAATCACCATTTTGAATAGGTAAATCAACTATAGATGGGACATTTTCAATAGCTATGTTAAATTACCAGAGGATAAACGGCCAGAACCGTACCGAGGCTCCGACCCTTGCTGAACGCAGAGTTGGCCTATGGTCTGGACCTGGTCCTTCGCCGCACGGCGCGGCGGGCCAGGAGTACCTTGCGTCGCCCGGCGGAAGAGTTCAGTGACGGCGACAAACACTGCCAGGGGGAACAACAGTTTTTTTGTCTTCAAATCACTGCCATCCATGGACCAAGGTGATGTGCTGGCACCAAGAGTACCACTGGTGGGTATCCGCTTACCCCAGTACCTTCAAAACGTGCTGTGTGTTTGGATCGGCTGGGGAGATGTTTCGATCACAAATCTACGACCCAGGAATCCAACAGGGTTTAGAAGTTTTAGAAGCCATTCATCTACTTTAGTATATTCCATAGGGGTAAATTCTGTGGTCTCACTGCATAGTTCGGATTCGGGAATCATCCCCAAATGGCCGCAAGTTTCAGGTTGGTGAAATATGAATTCATTTTCCTAGATATGTAATGATATGTATATATATATATGGGGATGGGTCGTTTGTTACCTACGAAATTACCATATGACTGGGGGAAGAACCCATTCATTAACCAGCGACTTAGTGTACGGTTTGGGTACCAGGCCTTTAACCATAATATGGTGCCCCTTGCTACCTGTGATGTAACCAGTGAAGTCTGGCATGTTTTCAGAGACCTGAGCTGGAAAACGTTCCTCATGTTTTGTCATCAAATGTTGACCCGTATGCTGGGTCTTTATCACAATAAATTTGCAACATTCGATGATTTTGAGTGATGAAAGTTGATGAAAGGCATCCACCATGGCACCTGGTGGTAGCTTCACATCAGAGATTCCAGGAAGATATTCATCCTTCATGTTTTGGTCGACTGCAGCACTGACACTGATTTCTTGCTATATTTTTTCTACACATGTCTACATGTCGTTGGCCACCTTGAATCTTAGATACCAGAAAGTCTCACAGACATTGCATGGCTTGAGAAAAAAGCACAGAAACACACACACACACTTGCTCACCTGTGGTAATAGAAATCACTGAAATCACATGAGTGCTGCTTCAAGCTGTCCAAATCGTTTCCCTCGTTTTGAATTACTGCACATGGATTAGCCAGGTACTATTTCTCCGGCCTTCTTGCTTTTTTTTAATGTTTTAGGGATACTATGATCCTTGGGTGTTTGAAATGTCTTCCTTCCCTTAGTCTATGTATTCTCCAATCGTCAGTTGCAGGAATTTCACCCAATTTACGGCACAAAATGCCCATTCAATCCCAATCATAGAATCATAGATGCCCTTTTTCCACTGGTTTGTTAATAAGTAGAGTCTAGTAGAGGCTTCCTAAGCGTTCAAGAACCAAGAGGTAGATGAGAATAAAAAGTATATTAAAAACGTATACATGCCAAACCGGCCCCTCTATTTTTCTTAAACTGACAATATTGATCCCAATCCCAGTGAACTGAGTTTTCCAAACACCCACGTCATGAGAACACCGAGAACACTGCACCGCCTGAGGCCTCCATTGCCACCTTTGCTTCTGCCTGTTCCACGAGATCTCGAGAAAACTGGGCCAGAAGCCTTTCAGAATGGTGTGGATCTCATTAGTTTCTTGGCCATGGCGCTGCGAATGTCGGAATGGGTCTGGGTTTAGGGTCGATTTTTCTGGTTCAAATCACTGGGAGATCCCGCAGGGTGATCTTGACGGGGAGAATGATGATCATGAGCTGGAGCTGGAGCTATCTGGAGCTCCGTTTTTAGGACAAATGATTTGTTTCAGTCAACTTTGGGCATGGTTAAAAAATGGGATGCCACAAAGACACAGAAACATCGGTCCTCAAAGGTCGTGAAACATGATATGGAATGTATTTTATGGTGCTTCAGTGATTTTCAGCCATGGCAGCCTTTCGATTTTCAGCATCAGGATTTATAGCCAGCCAGATGATATCACGTTTGACTTTCCGTTTGCACATGTTTGCATCCTTCAAACTGGTATTTTATCATGGTTTATCCCATAATCTGTGTACTTTTTTACCTTTTTTGGGGGTAATAGTATATATAAACTGAAGGTATAGGAATATGAATATGGAGATTTCCTAAAATGGGGGTACCCCAAAATCATTCATTTTTAATCATTTTAATAGGATTTTCTCTTATGAACCATCCATTTTGGGGTACCACCATGACTATGGAAACTCCCATGTTCAATTTCTGGGCCCAAAAGTGCATGGTTCACCCCCGCAGATGGCGACCCAAGATGGTGAAAGCCGGCGTTACCCTCTGGTAATTTGAGCGTTTACTATTGAAATCTATTGAATTTGGCCATTGAATACCTTTGAGCTAGTTGGTTTACCCATGATTTTCCATGATTTTCCATGATGTACCTTTGATTTGCCTATGAAATCCATGGTGCTTTTCAAGCCTCTTCATTGAGGCGGCGATTTTTTGTGGTCACCTTTCGGGGTGAATTTCCTAGCGGGGATTTGTCGATTTCATGATGATCATGGGACTTTGAGGTTTTTAAACCACGGATTTTCCCCATGGCTTTAAAACAGCCATGGCTCGCGTCCCAGGTATCGAGGAGGTCTTCGAAGGCGTCTTCCCGGAATTGAACACCTCTGAGGCACGAGCGGCTCGCTGTTTTCGGGTCCGAAAATGGGTGAATTTTCCCAGGTTTCCATAAATGGTACAATATAGATAGCTAAGTTGGTTTATAACTCCAATAACTATGGTTTATGATACTTATAACTATAACTATATATAGTTAATGGGATTTATAAACCAACTTATAACTGGGGGGCCCCACATTGTAGCCCAATAGCTGGATGGTTTATTTCATTGAAGATCCAAAAATAAAATGGATGATTTATATAGGGGTACCCCTATTTCAGGAAACATGGTCATTGGGAATATTCGGAAATTGTAGCGAGTGTCAATGTGTCAATCATCCATCCTTAATGGGGGGCCAATTTTTGGGTTAAAACCCCGATGTGACTTCAACCGGGTATGATCTTGAGCAGAAATTATCATGAGCATATCCAAGGGTTGAGGTTTTAAAGGTTATGCACTCCGACAAGTGCGCCTGACGATGTTTGATGTAGATGATTCAACGATAGAACATGATGATTTCCACATTTTCTTTGTTTGTTTACAGGAGGGTCATCTAGAAAAATGCGGTCATGTTTGTGAATTGGACATCATTGGACATCCCTACAGTGACAATGCTGTGCGACGCTTGGGCCCAGTTCCAACCAGAAAGGGCATTTTGAATCCCGTAGCATCATCTGCTGAGTTTGCTGGCTGAGTTCTGTGACATCTACCCTCTGGTAAACATACAAAAATCTATGGCCAATCACCATCGTTAATAGGCAAATCAACTATAAAGGACCTTGAAATATAAAGGTGCCATTTTCAATAGCTATACCAGCGGGTACTGTTTGGACCTCTAATATCAGTGTGAAACGTTGCAGATCTGCTCCAGCGCCTACAAGTCGCTCCAACATGTTCATTCTGGGGCCCCATCATCCCCGTACCATGGAGGAATCTAATCCAAAATATCACTGTTTTATTGCCTCATAATCCCACTCTCCACATATATATAATTATATATAGAGATAGATAGATTAGATTAGTTCGATAGATAGATAGATAGAGAGATAGAGATAGATAGAGATAGAAATAGAGATAGAGATAGAGATACAGATACAGATACAGATACAGATACAGATATAGATAGATAGATAGATAGATAGATAAAGATAGATAGATAGATAATGATAGATAGATAGATAGATAGATAGATAGATAGATAGATAGAGGTACAGATACATATACAGATACAGCTACAGTATATATTATTCTATATAGATATATATAATATACAATTCTTCAACTCCTATCACACTCCCATATGCAGATAGATGAAGTTTATTGTCCGAGCATCACTGGAATCACCACAGTACTGAGCTAAACCCAATAAGACTTGGGGATATACCCTGGTAAAGGATGTCAATTACCGGAAAAAAAATAATGACTCCCCCCAAAAAACACCAGTTCTTCAGTTTCAGATGTCCAAGAGTTCTACGTCTTTTTTGCGTGTTGCTATATTTTTTCTTAGACTGTTCCTCTCTCCAAGAGTTTTGCAGGTCTCACACCATGCATCACTGGCATTTTTTTCTCCCTTGGTGGATCCTCACATCCAAACCGTGATCCCAATGATCCCAGTGTGAGGGGAAATCCAAACCGGAAAGCCTCTTCTAATTCTATCCCAGATGCAACCCATGGTGCTGGAATATTTACTTGCATTTACCCCAAAAATGGCCCAGTTCTGTTTGTAAATATTCCATACATAATACATGGAGCATCTGGGCATCTGAAATCGGTGTACTATGAAAATTGATGTTCCCACCCATAGTTACCGATAGATGATGATAGTTCATTGATGTCATGACCCAGTTTTTGAGAGTCCTTATCACCCGATATATATATAATTATATATATGTATATATATGTATATAATTATATATATATATATATGTATATAATTATATATATATATATATGTATATAATTATATATATATATATATATATGTTTTACCCCATCGATGTTAATCATTAATCCTAGAATCCCAGTTCATCCATGTTCATCCAGCTTGAAGGCCTTATAACTCATTATATATTATATCACCCGATAAATCATGATAAATCGAAGTTCATCCCCTTCAGTTCTAAGTTTGGTTTTGCCAAATCAAAAACCAACGGACAGGACGTGGACTTTGACACCTTCAACGATGCGGCCAAGAGCATCTTCAACAACGGTGATGAGCTTCCTGAAGTGTCGCCACAAACCCTTCTGGCACTGCTGAGGGCGGTGGTGCAACGGGAGGACTGCGGAGTACCCCCATGACGGAAACCGAAACCTCCACATGAAAACACCATCGTGTCCTATGGTATATCATGGTTAAACAATTATTTTGAAATTCAGCATTTTGGGAGAACATATGCTGGACATTTCCATGGCAAATTCTCCTCCATGTTTGGATCAAGCCCCAACTAGCCAGGTCTCACTGGCTGCACATGAACGGCAAGTCTGGAATCATCAACTGCTTGGTTGAAAAAACAGATTGAACCAGATTTAAGGTATGAGATTACCTTCCCCAATGACTATCTAGCATTCGTTACATGGCGTTACCCTATTTTTAACAGCCCTCTGGGATTGGGTGGAACATGATGGCGACCATGAATCTCCAGAATCATCCAATCCATGATAGTGCATGAATGTGCATGATAATCCATGAATATTCATGACAATCCCATCCTTCCCATTTTCCATGATATGTTCATTGAGTCTGTTCCATGGCCCACATGGCTAGCTCGAGTTGCCGCAAACGCCACCACACATTGAGGAGAATGCTGCAGTCGAACTCGCAGATGCCTTGCGCCAGTCCTTGTCCTTGCAGGTGGGGATGATTTCAGGTGGTTCTCCTTACCCGAAACGGTGTCATCAGACATGAAAAGCTGGAAAATCATGGAAAATCCACTCTAAATGGTGTCTTAATGGGAAAATTATCTATAAATTTGGAATTTTCCAGCAAACCATGTTTGACTACCAGAGGGCAAACTATTAAACATCCCCCATTGCTTGGGAATATTTCATACAGGAGCTAAAACATGATAACAAAACATATAAAATCATATAAATAAACACCACATATGGGATATATTTGAGGTCGATATGAATAGGGCTTGGGATTAGTGATTGGACTACCTCACGCCCTGGTAACGCCTTCTCACTCGGATGCACCAAAAGAAGAGACATGTCATGATTGTCATGGACATTCCCGGAGCTCATTGCAGAGAGTCATCTGAATTTGGGGAACATCTATAAACAAACAATTATAGACATACCCTCTGGTAAACTAACATAACCATTGAAAATCACCACGTTTAAGAGCTGATTTAACTATACATATGCTATGTTCCATAGCTATGTTGGTTTACCGGAGGGTACATCTTCTCAAACGTGTTTTTTAAAAGCTGCAGCTATGTAAAAAAAGTTTGAGAGATTTGGTGTGGCCGGCTCATCCATGATCCATCGCCTTGTCCCATTGGGCGAATCATAGCGACCGTTCGACCAAAGGGGCCGCGGCTGGTTTGTGGTTGAATGTGTTATTTGCCCAGAAAAAAAACGTTCCACGTGGTGTGTGTTTGTGTGTATGTGTTTGTGTATGTTTATGTATTTATATATATATATATATCTTAAATGTCTCATGTGGCATCATGTCGCTACATTTTGACTGGTCTGTGTTGACCCCGATGTCGCATGTCGCACAGGAGTCGAGAACTGCCTTGACCAACGACGTGTTGCTCGCGATCGCAGGAGAGCCATGGACTCCATGAACAGTCTAAAGGCCACCAGTTTTTGCCAAAGCGAAAGTGCAAACCATGTACCCGCCGGTAATACATGGGTGGCTGGGAAATATCTATATATTATACATGATATTACATCAACTTTTTTTAGCACATCAACTATCATATATTGATGATATAGGAACTGTAGTTGTACTATATTGATGGGAGCTGTTTTGCCGGACATGGAGCTGATTTACCAGCGAACTGGTGCACTGAACAAGAACTTCAACCTTAAATGGGGGGTTCTTTGATCAAACACAGCCTGTAATTTAAAATGCCGTTCTACCAGTTTTATCCCAAAATGTCATAAACATTTGACCAGTGTTAAAATTTGATATTTCATTTGACCAGTTTTCTAATTTCCATACTTTGACCATTTATCTTAGAGTATCCATTTTGTTGCAGGGCCTAATAATAAAAAGCTGGAGAGGTCCAACGATGTGGCATTGGGAAATACCATATGTACAATGTATATATATAGATGTTTGTGTATATAATATGTTGACACCTAATATTTTCCATGTATTTTATGGTGTGAACGGAAGAGCGCCAGAGTTTTGACCCATTCCATAGTTTGAACATGTTTTTTCGGTTCAGTTTGGGATTGCAGGCATCTTCAGGACCAGATGCGAAGAACACATCTTCCAAAGAACCAAAATGAGCTCAGGTTTTTGTAAAGGTAGGATTTATGAATTATTAGCCTCAGCATTCTGAAATTCATAAAGCCTATTCCCCCCCAGATTTTTTAGGCAATACTAAATCAAGTAGACGCTTTTGCAGCCGCATGGCCGCCTAAGGAACTGATTCGAACGTGGCGGGCTCGATTGGGCGCCCTTCGTGGCTGAGTGCTGCCACCCATGTCGAGATTGGTTCATGAACAAAGATTTGTCAAATGAATGCCATACTGCAGCAAAAAAGTAAGACATATCTGGTGGTTTTGGTGGTTTCTTGGAACTTGAACTTGGACTATCAATTTAAAAAGTCAAGGTAAAAAACAAACGGCAAGAAGGGATACATGATCCAAGTTATTACCTAATTAGAGATTCCTAGAGTAAAGGGTAGATTGGGTAGATAACCTGATTCTGCTCTCATTGTTCTTGTTGTGTGTGTATGTTCTAGCCACTTTGAAGACAGTTTTTCAATTTCAGTCAGTTCTTACTGTATCTTGAAGGAGCTTGAGTCACGTCCAGATACATGCTACCATAAAAATGCGCTCAAACATCAGTAAAAAAGTACTGAAATTGCGGTGTAAACACACAATTTTTAAGGGTGCAAACAGAGTCTAGGTATGTACTTATGTTGTTTGTTAAATATGTGTGGGGGCCCGACATGGTTTTTCTGATGATTTTTCTGTACAACTTATCACCAGGCTCAGGGCTGTGGTGCTCCTACTCTAGATATACCGGATTGTATTCATCCAGTAATGTTAATGGGATTTATTCTAAATATCACTAAATATCCATTAATATTCATATTTTTAGTTGAATCATCCCATTATATTCATCCATCAATGGATACTAGATATGTCAGATATCTTATATTATGTTTTATTGCGATTACAACTCTCTTCGATAATATATATATATATATTACTACAAATGTCAGTGAACAGTTGATTATCACCTGCAACATTAATAGTGTTCATTTTTCCAACCTGTTCAGCGTCTCGACGACTTCTGCTGTAGACCGTCTGGCACTCCTCGCGCATGGTTTTGGTCTCCGTCATAACCCAGATTTCTGCGGTTTTTTAACCTCAAAATCCAAGTGCCATTTGTGATGACACCAGTGGGTGTTGGACATCAGAAAAAAAACAAAAAGTAGGACCATGTAGGACCCATATCCATTTCGCATGAGGAAACGACGTGGATGTCACTCCGAAAAAATGGCAGAGGTTTGCAATGCAAACCACTCACTGCGCTAGTGCTAGATTGATTTTCCATGGCGAAGAACTCACTGGTGGAGGTTGTCATCCAGCAGTTTTTGTCCACTGCCACAGTAAGGAATGGAACGGCCTGCCGTTGCCCAACGTTTGTCAGGTGAGCACGGTTCAAAACCACTGTTGATGATGCGACCAGGGATTATACCATTACTACCCAAGATTACTTGGGGAGTATCAGACTCCATGAACACATATGAACACCTATTACTAGGATTATCATAGTCCATCATCAATGTCATGAGAATCCTATATAAGCCCATATTATGTAATTATGTAATACATACATACATACATATATATACATATATATACATATATATACATATATATATATACATATTACATAGTTGATATTATATATTATATATTATATATTATATATTATACATTATATATTATATATTATATATTATATATTATATATTATATATTATATATTATATATTATATATTATATTGTATATATTATATATTATATATTATATATTATATATTATATATTATATATTATGTATTATATATTATGTATTATATATTATGTATATTATATATATATATATATATTATATTATATATGTTTACGATATATTATTTATTATATATTGTATAATTATATCTTATATACTATATTTTATATATACGTTATATCATTTTATATTTAATATATATATATATACATATTTGGGGGGATTATCATACTCCGTGAAATGGGAATCCCGTTCTTACCCAGAGAGTTTTTGAGGCCAGGCTTGTAGCATGTTGTACCATCCCCAGGCAGAACGTCACATCTATCAACAAGAAACGCTGATTTTGATGCTCCTAAGTGACTCCTAAGGAATACCCGAATACCCTCTGGTAAACAAACAGTTTGCTATTGAACATGACCATTTATAGTGGATTTTCCCATGAAAAATGCTGATGTTCCATAGTTATGTAAATTACCAGAGGGTATGAGACACATTGAACAATTGAGATTTTTATCCCCCAAATATGTGATTGTAATTGTATAATATTGTATATAGTATATATATATGGTTCAGAAAACTGACAAACACTTAGTTCTTTTTGCACATACCTGTGAACACTTGAGATAGTAGTGCTTTTTCAGGTGGATAAAACCATCAGATCCATCTCCGTCAGTCTTTGGGGGACGGTCATTAATCCATGTTCATGGAGACTGTAGCTTCAGTACCATGGTGTAAACTACTCCTTTTTGTTTCAGTACCATTTTAACGGGTATTTTCAAGTATAACCCATTAAAACTGAACCATGTTCGCCAGATTTCAAGACTCGGATGGAAAGAGATGACCACGAAGCTGGATAATAAAAATATGATCATCTGGTTATGACATTCACAGTTTGCCATGGAAAATCACCACCATGCTATTAAGAACGGTCGGTCAACCAATATTTTTTCTATGCGCCATCAACAAATCATGGCGAACTCTTAGTCATAACCAGAGGGTACAAACACAACACAATGATGGCTGGATCGACAACGATCACCAGGCGGGATCTCAAGGATCGCTTGGAGTACCGCCGCGAATTTCGTTCCGCGACTCGCAGACTGGTCGCAGATGGCCAAGAAAAACGCCAGCGGCGCATTGCAGCTTTCGCAGCCTTTCCCATGACAAAATTCCATGTTTTTTTACGGATTTACTGTTTGAAGATGTGAACGAACCTCCGTTTGGACTCTTACAAAATGGTGTTTTAGCACAATTTGAGTACGTTTAACAGTTGTTGCGCGCATTTGGAGAGTATAGGTAGGATGATTCAGTCAGGGAGTTCTGAAAGAACGCGAGCCACAGAATAGCCATGGTCTACCCATCGTGATGGCTACGGATTTGGAAACTTTCAGGGCGACTGCCACTGCTTCCATTGCGTCGTGCAAATCCTTCTTCGTGCAGACCAGCAAAAAGGCACTGCACCTGACAGAGTTTTCCCCAGCAGTGCCAAGCCGCCGATGGTGTGGATAGCTCATGATAGCTCGGTATGTTTCGGTTCTGTGTGGTAGTGGCAGATTGACGACAAAGGATGGTACTTTGTTGTGGTGGAATAGCCATGTGGACAGAATCATTGGCCCCAGTTTACCGGACAGGCACTGCTCATCCCGTTGACCAGCGACTTTTAGAACTTTTTGTGGTCAGCTTGAGGGCAGCAATGGAAGATATTGCGACCCTGCGATTTCAGCACTTGCTGCAAGTGACATGGTTCAGTTTTCATCATCAATCCTCTAAGGAAAGTTCAGGAAACTCCGATGTCGATATATAACATGATGATATATGTATGTCGAGGTCGAGGTTCTTATTTTAGTTATATATAATATGTTATAATATATCGAATATATACTACATATATACCTAGATCCTCGAAGGCATGCATGTCTTGCCTTTTCAAAGAAATCCTGAAAAAGCTTGAGGGATTCGCCATACAACACCATACCATGTCCTTCAACAAGTGGCCAACGTGCTGTACAGTTCGACCAAAGGACCGACAGTTCTGCGGTTGAGTCTCTCCGGCTCTCCGATAAAAAAAAGCGCTGGCAGCATATTGAAACTGTGACGATTTTTTTTTTGGTAGAGGTACTTGATATACTTTCGCACGATCAGACTATGAATCACTGAGTCCAAGTTTCAAGCTGCAAACCAAAACTCTAAAACATCTTTCACTGAGTGGACCCCAGCCCTAACATCGACCTGAACCAGTTGATAAAATTGAAAGGATTGGTGCTCATACCCAGCAGCCCAGTAAGTTTCAGGGAACATTTTGGGGTTGAGCCACTTTGAACAAGTTGGCATAGGTGATTGCCCTTTACAGTGCGCTAAAAACACGTTTTTCGCAATTGCATTTTCACTTGGATGTACTAGATCATCTAGATCTGACTGCAAGGATAATCATTTTCCAGACATTTCGGAATTCATTTGATAATATTATTATTATTGTATATCCAGGTAGTAATCATATATCTTGATTATTGAATATAATCGATAGGATTCTGTTGCTAGAGTAGACCACTTTGGGACCCATTCCAGACATGTTAAGCTTGCGGACCAGGATGTAATTGGAAGGGTGGAGTCCATCCACACTTTCAAATCCCCATTCTTTCGGGTTGTTTTTCAATGATCTAGGAAAGGAACCCAGCCTCTAGAGATATTTTGAGGGAACTTCTGCTTGTTCAACAGGTTATACGTAATTATCGGACGAAATTCAAGACCCACTCCAAAACAAAGTCATTTGTACTATGTGTCCTCCTGCAAACCAACATAGACGTGGTAAATCAACAATTTTCATAGGGAAACCATTGCTGTACCACAATATCAATCCTGGATTAAGGCCTACCGAACGGCTGTTTGGGCACCATTGAAGTGGATGATCACGATTTGGGAAGTACCCCCATTTGATAAACCAGGGTTTATTGATCCAGGGTTGAGATTATTAACCCAGGTACGTACCTGAAGTCGTAGCTGGTTGATGGTTATTCCCCCAGTCATATGCTAATGTCATAGTTCTTGATCCATGGACACCTATTTAATAATCATTGCAGGACCCAGGGACTTTGACCCAAGCGATCACTGAGGACCTACTCTTGGGCGACGAGCTCTCTTTGGCCAAGGTGCCAATGGCATCCCGTCGCTGCAGTCGCTGCGGTCGCTGCGCTTTGCCCTGTTTTTTTCCCCCACCTGCCAGGTGAGGGTTGTTAGATTTTATCAGAGTTGTTCTTCTCCTTCTCCTTCTCCTCCTTCTCCTCCACCACCTCTGCATCCACTTCCAGGTCCACTTCCGCCTTGCCAACTCTTCGCCAAGCTCTTCGCCAACTTCCGCGCGCAGTGGGCACTGCTGGACCTCAACTGCCGGCTTTCGATCTGAGTGGGCACGGCTGGACCTCAACCGCAAGGGTCTGAGCGCACTGGGCACCGCTGGACCTAACCCGGGACCTTACGAGCTCAGTGGGCACACCTCAACCTGGGACCCTCCGAGCTCAGTGAGCACCGCTGGACCTCAACCTGGGACCCTCCGAGCTCAGTGAGCACCGCTGGACCTCAACGGCCAGATAGAATGCCAGAAGATATGCCAAATAGAACGCCAGATAGAATGTCAGAAAGAATGCCAGAAGATATGCCAGATAAAGTGCCAGAATGTTTTGCCAGATAGAATGCCAGAAGATATGCCAGATAGAATGCCAGAAGGTATGCCAGACAGAATGTCAGATAGAATGCCAGAAAGTATGCCAGATAAAGTGCCAGAATGTTTGCCAGAACATATGCCAGAAGATTTGCCAGATAGAATG
>Ga0126342_10010106_pt1 | contig 16886 bp, 6 predicted proteins | sample Cyp1metagenome_FD_92528 | JGI IMG/M metagenome (GOLD analysis project Ga0126342, IMG submission 92528) | Coral microbial communities from Lord Howe Island, Old Settlement Bay, Australia - Cyphastrea 1 metagenome | ecosystem: Host-associated > Invertebrates > Cnidaria > Coral ... | reverse complement strand
CTATTGGATTTGTTAAAATCTCATGGATCAGAAAGGTGGTTGATTAATCGGGGGCAAACCATGGTTATTATTAATGGGGGACATGGGCTCATGGGGGGTACCCTTTGGGAGCTATCCAAACTGGTGATTTTTATAAAGATTTTAATTAGAAATCGATCATTTGGGGAATAGTCGTTTTTGGAAATTTTCAATGATCAACTTAAACCTTAAGTATAACAATAATGGTTAAAAAAAGGTAAAAAACAAATTGGAAATAAATAGAATTGGAAATAAAAATTGTTGGATAAAAAAATGATCCCAGCACTGGTGGTTTTTTAATCGGGGGGTTTATTAATCCTGGGGGACCACCTTTTTTTAAATTACATTTTTTTTTGGGGGCAGAGGGGGTTGATTAATACCGCGGGGATTATTAATCCTAACTTGGCATTACCCATGTTGACTACCACCCTGTTATAGTAACTTCACGACCCTAAAAATCACATGAAATAACACTGTTGAGTGGAAACTATACTCTTCCAATGCCAATTTGCCAGGCTCGTCATGTTGTATAACTTATTCGAAGGTAAATGGTTATAATTCCGGTTATCATTTCATTTTCATGGGCTGACTTTCTGATCAGAACTGGTATTTCGGGTTTAAGTCCTGTCATTTTTTCCCTCGTATTTACCCAGTTTCAAAACACCTCCTTGTACCTGAGGCGTTTGCAGCAACCCTGACCCATGGATAGGATATTTGTTTTTTCGGAGTGATATGTAGTCAGGAGTGGTCAGTAATGTCAGGATTAATGATTCAAACATACAATGTGAGGCCCCCAAGATAGCTAAGTTGGTTTAGATTCGCCCCAGTAACTATAGTTATAAGTACCATAAACCATAGTTATTAGAGTTACAAACCAACTTAGCTATCTTGGGGGCCTCACATTGTAGGTTATTCTATCTTATTCTCAGTCTGTTGAAGTTTAGGATGTCTCCGAGATTACCTTTCCCGTGGCGGCCCGTGGCGTAGGCGTGATGCAGGCGGCCTTCGATTACCAACCGCATCCGCCGAACTGTGCCTTCAGAGTTACCCTGGCACGGAGAAGGTGGTGCCCAGCAGTTATAAGTTGGTTAGTTTGGTTTACCCCCAGTTATGGATTTATCTATATAAACAATATTATTATATCATTATATATATATATATATACATATTATATATATATGTATATTAGCAATGGAAAATGATTGATTTATGGATAGTTGTGGTTTCCCATATGGTCCATAGTTATGTGAAATAGCCAGTGGGTATAGCTCCCATCAACTGTATAGATGTATCTACCATGAATCCTGGTTATGTTAGTTACTGCCAACTCAGCTAACTATGAGACACTACCTTGTTGGAAAATCCTCTGCATTTTACACCCGACAATTTGGTTGCCGATGGCCAGGGTCCCTTAATTTCTTAACGGAAAGGGCCCATGTATTTCAGTATGTATGTGTATTTAATCAGTCGAAGGTCCCTCAATTTCTTAGCCATGCGAGAGGTTGTTTGTTTGTTATTCCAGAGCGCAAACTGTTTTTCTGAGCCTCCCCCTGCTCTTGTGCCCATCAATCTCTTCGCAAACATCCAAATCCTAGGCTTGAAGATTCCAGGGTCCCTCAATTTGCAGTCCACAAAACATCCACGCTGGAAACAAATCCAGACCCTGATTTTCTTATACAAGGAATTCTTATACAGTTCTGGGTCGGTAGATGGCAACAAGGATATACTGGGATGTTATATGTCAATAACATTACATAACATGATATGGAGGTTTCCTGAAATAGGGGTACCCCTTTTCATCATGCATATTAATAGAATCAATGGAACTTTCAGGGTCCTAAAATGGAGGTACTGTAGCATATAAGACCATATGAATTGTGGGTATATATTTCTGAAATTTAGCCCTGAAAAATAGGCCTTATATATATTTATACATATGATAGGTACCTCCAATCAATCGGTTCCTGTTGCATGGCCATTGAATTTTGGGCAACCATACCAGGCAGCGTGCGGCTGAAAGCTCGATTGTCTAGCATTACGGGGGGATGGCCATCAACCCATTAGTAGATATATGCATTGATTTAATTTATATATATATATATATATTTATGTATACACATTTATATACAATATATTTTTGTAATATACATATATAATATACGTATATAATATATAACGTATTATATGTTGTAATATAATATATACATATGCATCTACATATTCACATATGTATATATATACATTAACACGTGTTCCATTGTGGGATGGATGACCGCAAACCCTTTTTTGTCCATATACCACATTTTGACCCTAGCACATCTGAGCAGTTTTAAGAGAACTGGTTGATTGCTTGTTATGGGGATGCAATTGAGACACAATGGTTGATGATTATAAGAAGTTATATGGAATTATTATCACAATGCATTTTTGGAATTGATGAATCCTCTCAATCAACATTGAGAATGTTTTTTGTTTTGCAGTTCGGCTTCAACATACATGCTGGTTAGTAGGAGTATGTAAGGACAGACGCATCCGGAAAAAATGATCCAGGGAACATGCTTTGGGCTTTAGTATGTTGATGATCCAGATATGTTTGAATGATCTTATGGGCTGATCACACCCAAGAAATGGCGATTTATTTGGAGCAAATCATCCCAGACATGGCTTGTAGGCTTGTGAAAGATTCTAATTATTCGGAAAATTGTCGCGGAGATTCTGCTGGCCAGAACAGGGATTTGACAGTTCGATGATAAAAATGCATGATTTGCCGTTTTCAAAACGAAACAAATCTGGTGCACCGTTGCCCGAAAAACATGATGCGGGTAGGGAACCACAGGAATTCCCGGATGCACATCCACCAGGTTTACGACCTGCAACGAGATGGACGATGCAAACACGTGGCCCGAAACGAGGACCGGGATTTCGCGGGATCGAGATCGCTGGAGATCGCTGGCTCTGCGGATTTTGACCAGTTTGTTTTTTTTTTTTTATGTGTGTTTTTTTTTGTGGGGGAAGTCCTATTCCTTAAATGTTTATCTGTTTTTTGGGGATGATTAAACAAAAACTTGTTTTTTGGATTGATGATCCTTGGAATTTCGACAGCTCAAAAGAATTTCAGCTGCTTGATGATTCTGGGATCCACCGGTTTTCCTGGGAAAACCAGAGTTGTTCATATTTTCTGGGGCACTGGGGCACATGTGTCGAGTTGTGTTTTTGGGAATGTTTTGAGAGGATGTTGGTAGAAGACAGACGATAGGAAGATGGGAACAAGGGATGATCCTCAGTTTTAAACAATGTGAAGAAGAGGTGTTTGCATGCTATGAGTATGGAGGGTAGTATCGGTTTAGAATCTGCTGACTTTGTCAGCTACGTTTATATACGTTTTCCTACGTTTTCCTGTTGGAAGAAGTTTGATGCCAGCTGTACAGTATCCCTTACCTCGTCCCATACTGTGATAATGCCTCAGAGCGGTAGATCAATATGGCAGCTGGGTCAAAGTGTGTACGCCAAGATATCCTACAAGGTGGTAAGCATAACTCCAGCAACTCTTGGGCTGAAAAAGCTAGATATATCGATCTAGTTAGCTAGTTCCACCTGGTCATAGTTAAGGATTGTCAAAGTATATTAAAGTATGGAGCCCTGTCTTGCAAGGATCATGCAAGGATCATGGTAAGTATAGTTGCCTGGATCCCTACCATTGTCAACGACCCTTTGTTCAGTAATTTCTATCCAATTAGGTAGGTAGCCTAACTATTATGTTAAGACATCCAGTGGCATGGCACAACTTGAAATTGTATACTGCATAATCTCCCCATATAGCCCCAGCCTAATCCCGAATAATGTTGGCAACCCAATCATAAACCTACCATTTGGGGATGGTTGGAATCCCACCCATAAAAAAGGTGATGACTTGGGGATGGTTTATTGCATTGGGTTTCCCACATCCCCAGTTATGTTTGTTGGTTTATAACCCCCATTATAACCACCGTTATAAGATATATATATATATATATAATATAAGTACCACACACATTTCATAAATATAAGGTTTATACATATATATATATATATATACCAATATACCACTCCTAGTGTATGATACTTACAACATCTTATAACACGTTGATGACAAAACGGGTTACCCACATGTTTCTACCATTCCTCTCGTTGTCCAGGAAGTGAATCCCAATCACCTTCTGGCAGAGCCGCGCTTCGCGGTCTGCTCGGTGCGGCGCCTGCCAGACAAGGCGCGGAACCGTCGTGCGCGGCCAGGTCGTTCGTTAAAAGCCGAATGGCCGGTGAAGTGGCACTGGTAATGTTACGTGAAAATACAAGAGATTGAGAGTATTTGGTTTCAACCCCTACTAAAGCATGGTTTATAGGGTATTAGGCGGAAGGGGTTAAGATGTATATAGTATTGACATATGGGAGTTTCGTTAAATGGAAAAGGTTAACCCAAGAACCGTATAGGTGCAATATATATATATACTACAGTGGTCATTCATGGCTTGGATGCTGTACCACATTTCAGGAACCTCCATATATAGATGGATAGGTAGATTGAGTGATTGATTGCATGGATAGATTTGGATTTATTGATTGATGATTGAATGCTTCGGTTGACCCTGCAAAACTCTGGGGAAGTCAAGGTTTCTGCATCCCATCATTGCTGGTGTAGAACCTGGTGGGTCAGCAGGATGGGATGAGCCCTTTGAAGCATAGAACAAACAATGATCTTCCAGACGACTTGATCACTCGTTCTTGACGAGATTTATATATATATATATTGTATACTTATAGTTTGCAAACCCCACTTGTTGTTGTGTTCGCTTCTTTTGAGGTTCGTTTCAAGCCCCGATGTTTCTTAAGACATAGATGCTGAATGGGTGTCGAGTGAAGTCCATTCACATGCATTCAAATATATATATATATATGTATATATATATGTATATATATATATATATACATATATATATATATATGTATATATATATATGTATACATATATATATACCCGTGCGATTCCAACAATTTTACCATCGCTCCAGCTAAGAAAGACCCCATTTTTAGAGGTAGCCCCATCGTCCAGCCTCAACTCGTGGGGCTTTTTTTTTTTCGTCGGGGATGGTCAGATGAATGGCAGCACGGTCTTTGGCGTCGAAGTCGATATGGAGGATGGACTCTTCACGTTGAACCTCAGTGAAAACGTCACTCGCTTCCGTAAAGGTTGGCTACTGGGTAACCGGTATGGTACGTGCCGTTACGTGCGGTGGTGCCCCGCAACTTATATAAGTTGGTTTACAAACTCCAGCTAACTAGTTGGAAAATGTTCGATAGATCTACCATAAGAAACTATTAAGCTAATTATAAGCCAACTTAGCTAATGGTAGCAGCTCCTTTGGGAGCCCCGATATATCTACCATAAACCATCGTTAAGCTCAAAAAAGGCGGCGCCCCTGTAGGTCCACGATGAAGATTGCGATGGCTTGAGATCCACTGGTGGACACGGCAGGAGGATATTTTTATGTAGGAATGGACAAGTCTGCGTATTATAAATTGGGGTTATATTCCTACATTATAGGTTATATCCTACACTGGAGGATATTAAAGAGGATACTAAATGGAGGATATATAGGAATCCAAAGTGGGCTTAGAGGATCAGTTTCCTCTTGGAAACGGCCTTCAATGGAGGTGAAACCTCCCCCATTATACTAATAGTTAACCACCTATAGTGAGCCAGCATTGTTGAACGCAAACCCCACGGTCCCAGCATGTTCCAATCAGCCGAATTGATGGTCAAAGCCATGTCAAAGTACTGAAATCCACATGTGAATGGGTCAAAAGTCAAACCCATTCAAAATATTTGGAGGAATGAACATCCATATAATTTCCAGCTGTTTTGGATCTAGAATCGAACATAATTATTCTGCTTGGTGGTTTGGAACATGCCAAAGGCTTTCACCAAGTTTTGGGTCTTTTTTCTAGTGTTCCTCGGCATCACTTGCCGAATTGGGGAGGCCGACAAGCCAGGTCCTGCACAGCATGATCATGCGAGTTGGTCCTTGGGGATTTGCAACCCCAGCGGGTTGCTTGGAAAAAGCACTTTGCTTGCCGAAGTCGACACCGATGTTGTTGCGGTTAGTGAGACACACCTCACGGCAGTCTCCAGTTCCATGTTGCTGACAAGCCTTCGTTCTAGAAGTGCGTACAAGTACGTTGTTACAGGCTTCCCCATGAAGCCCAGAAGTTGTGCCAGCGATGCTGGCCAGTATGCAGGAGTCGCAGTCGTCTCCAAACAGCCAACCAGAGCACTTTGCTCAGCATGGCCACAGGACATGTATGAAACAGGCCGAGCACAGCTTGTTGCTTCGCTCATCGGCCAACAATGGGTCACTGGTGCGTTGATATATGGGTACCCCCAGAGCAAGTACCACCAACATGCAGCTGCCAAGACGGCGGGCATCCTAGCCCACATGTTTGACCACATGATTCACAGTGCGCAGGGGCCTAGATACATGGCAGGGGATTGGAATTTCACCCCCGAAAAGCTTGCAGTTTCAGCCATGCTGTTGGAGGCAGGATGGCAAGAGGTGCAAACGTTGGAATTCCTTAGAACCGGCCAACAGCCTAGGCCAACTTGCAAGGGTAAGACCCAAAAAGACCACCTCTGGCTCTCCCCTGAGTTGATAGCTGCCTATCGTGGCTTGGAAATTGTTGATGACCATTTTCCTGACCATGCCATCCTGAAAGCCTCCTTTGGGTGTGCCCCGTCTCAGCATGACCGGTTTTTGTGGCCCATGCCTAGACCTGTTCCCTGGACCAATGTGCCCGACCTTGCCCAGCCAATGGACTTTGCACATGGGCAGCCCACTGAGCACTATGCTTCTTTGTGGTCTCAGCGTGAGCAACTTGCCAAACAAACCCTCCAACACAACTGGGAGCCTAACATGCGGGGAAGGGGTCAACGCACCACCACTACACACCGGAAAGGTTGGCCAGCACCACCAAAGCAAGCACGTAGCAGTGACCCACAACCTGCGTACTTTGGGTATGATGTTCAACATGCCAGGTGGATGAAACAGCTCAGACGTCTGGTTAACTACAGCAGATGGGCACAAAGCCATTGGCATCATGCTTCACTTGCTGCTTGGACTCATGGCCTCTTGCTCTGGCGTAGCATCTTGGACGCTACCGGTTTTGGTTCTTCCTTTGCTGACTGGTGGTTGGGCAGGGTTTGCATTGGACTTTCTGACCCTGGTTTTGTGCCCAACAGCCCACCCTGTCCTGCGGTTGCTGTGATGCTGTGTGAATGTTTTGAATGTGAACTCAGAAGTTTTGAAAGCCGCCTGACCCATGCCAGAAAGGCGACCAGACGACATGCACATGTCCAAAACCCCAACTTGATCTTCCGTGACACAAAGAGGCCAATGCCTGAACCTGTGTCAAGCTTGCTGATTCAGCACCAAGCAACGGTGGCTGAAATTGATGAGGAAGATGTTGCAGTGGTCATAGACCCACCATGTCAGTTTGCCGACGACCGTCCCGTCTTGCTGGCTGGTGTCCCTGTCCCGGTTGTCCATGTCACTGACACCAAAGTTTACCTTGAGTCCGTTGAGCCTGCCCAAATAGGAGCCACCGTCTCCCAGTCCAGTCCTCTTGGTGCCTTGTCCGATGTCTTTGAAGCCTTCCACACCCAGTGGAAACGCCGTTGGTGTCAGCATGATGAAGTCCCTTTTTCACACTGGCAAAACCTGGTCGAGTTTGCACGAGCCAACATGCCTTCCTGGACAGTACCAGACTTGCCAGTCACACCAGCGTTGTTGAGAGCAGAGGTGTCCCACAAAAAGCCGTCTGCAGCTGCAGGAATGGATGGAGTCTCACGCCAAGACCTCCTTGCAGCAGACACTAATCTGCTTTCAAGCCTGTGTAGCCTTTATGACAGGGCCACTTCTGATGGAGTTTGGCCGTTGCAAACGTTGACAGGAAAAGTGGCCAGCCTTGCCAAAGTTCCCAACCCTGCTGGCACAGGTGACTACAGACCTATCACGGTCTTCAGCCTTGTGTACCGGTGCTTTAGCTCGTTGCAAGCACGTCACATGCTCAACCATGCAGATGAATGGTGTCATGCTGACATCTATGGCAACCGCAAAAACCACCAGACGGCTCACCTTTGGAAGCTTGTGGTTGACCAAGTCCAATGTGCATATGACCAAGGCACATGTCTCAGCGGGCTTACGGCAGACATTGAGAAAGCTTTCAATTGCTTGCCTAGGTACCCTATCCTGGCCATGGCTTTGCAGGTTGGAACGCCGTTTGGACTTCTTCAAGCTTGGACTGGCGCTCTGGCCAGTATGGTCCGTCGGTTCAAGGTGCGTGACAGTTTTAGTGAGGGCTTTCTCACGAGCACTGGACTGGCAGAGGGCTGTGCGCTTAGCTGCTACGGAATGTTGCTGTTGGATGATGTCATGCATAGGTACGTCCATGCCCAATGTCCTGCCATACGTGTCTTGAGTTTTGTCGATAACTGGGATTTTCTGACTTGGGATCCAGCAGCGGCCACTACTCAGCTTGATGTCTTGTTGGAATTTGCCTCCCTCACAGACCTGACAGTAGACCGGCGCAAGACTTTTGGCTGGTCTACGGACCCCCTTGTCAGAAAACAGATGCGTCAGCAAGGCATCCCAGTCAAGCACTTTGCCAAAGACCTTGGAGCACATATGGCCTTCTCCAAACAGCGCACTAACCAGTCCCTTACACAGAGACTCGACGCACTTGGGCCGTTTTGGACTCAGCTCAAAACAAGTCATGCCAATTACAATGCTAAAGTCCGTGCTTTACGTTGTGTTGCATGGCCACGTGGCCTCTTTGGGGTTGCAAGTGCTCCGTTAGGCTCGTCTGTCTGGTTGCGTCATCGTCGGTTGGCAGTCAACAGCCTGTCCTTTGACAAACCTGGTGTCAATCCCATGTTGCTTCTTGGCTTGGTCGAGTCAAATGCTGACCCAGAATGGCTTGGGACTTTGTTTACTGTCATGGAGGCCAGACACTTGTGCCCTTTGGACTTCTGGGCTGTTGAACTTGCGAGCGCAGCTTCTGGTCTGTTGAATCCTCCACCGTCTTCTCCCACCACAGTTCTGTTGACCAGGATTCAGAAGTTGGGGATCCATGTTTCAGTTGATGGTTGGTGGCAAGATGTTATTGGCCGATTCCACCCTGGGTTGGTTAATTACACTGAACTGGCTATGCGGTTGCACTGGTGTTGGAATCGAACTGTTGCGTCCTCAGTCAGTCATCGCAAAGACTTCGGCCGCTTGGGCCATGTTGATGCCACTACAACCAGAAAATGCCTACTGGCGTTGCCTCCAGACCAGCAAGCGTTAATGCGACTTAGTCTCTCAGGTGGACTGTTCACACAGGATGCCCATGTCCATTGGAATCAGGGACCAGGCGTTTGTAAGTGGTGTGGTGCTTTGGATTCCCTCGAGCACCGGTACTTCATGTGCCCTGCCACCAAACCAGCACGGGATAGCCTTGCACCTGACTTGGTTCGCGAACGTTCCAGTGTTCCAGATGCCTTGGCCTTGAGAAGCTGGGCAATCCTGCCCCCAACACATGTGGAATGGCTGCGTTGCTTGGATTCCATACCTGTCCTTACCCCGCCTTGTGCTGTGGACTTTTCGTCTGTTGGGTGGAACTGTGTCTTCACTGATGGTTCTTGTTTCTGGCAGTCCTCGCCGGTGTTCCGTGTTGCGTCCTGGGGTGCTGTGTTGGCCACTCCTTTTTCTGACCAATGGACTTTCTCTTGCCGTGGAGTCCTCTGTTCAGGTGCCCTTCCTGGTCTGTGCCAATCTGCCTACCGAGCTGAACTCTATGCCTTGTGCGTTGTCCTCTCACATGCTGCAGCGGGGGGCTTCCAAGTAAAAGTGTTTAGCGACTGTTTGGGGGTTGTCAATAGGTTTAATTTGCTCACCCGGGGTCAAGTTAAGCTGAAAGTGAACTCTGCAAACGCTGATTTGTGGCAGTGGGCTTTGACATCTGTCGAAACCCTGGGCTTGTCAAAGATACAACTACACAAAGTTCCAGCACACCGCAAAGTAGCCTCTGCCACTTCGAGGTACGAGGCTTGGTTGTTTTGGCACAATGCGGTTGCGGACAGGGTTGCCAGGTATGCCAATTTGGATCGAGGGGAGACATTTTGGAACTGCTGGCAGCGTCATGTTGAAGCAGTTGTTGCCGCCCAGGAGTTGCATTCACAGGCATGGAAGTTGCACCTGCATGTGGCGCGTCTGAGTGTTCAGGACGCTGATGCCACGACGTTGGACACTGAAGTTGCTCCGGCTCCTAGACCGACGCGGGAGTTTGAGCAAAGGTTTGACATCGCAGGTTGGAATGGCTCTTTGCCTAAAAGGTTTGCGAATGAGTACGGCTATGGCATGGCGAACAGAATTGCCTTGTGGTGGTCAACAAGGACAGCTGCAGGTGGCCAGGACATCAAGTGGATCTCGTTCGTCCACTTGTATGTGGACTATCAGGTGACATGGGGATGTGTTGGCCCTCTGCAGCACAAGAAGAACTGGCTTGACATATGCCTTCGGCCTTATGTGGATGTCACCCAATATCCATATCAGAAACGCGTGAAGTGGTTCCATCGATGCCTGAAGCAGTTTTGGATCCAGACTGGCCAAGCCATAGGCCTAGCTGATTGCAGATGTTTCAGTGAGGTGATTCAGACACACATAGCTTCGGCGTCGATTCGATGGGATCCTGCGACTCTTCAACTTTCTGAAAATTGGTTGTCCTCTCACTGCAGTGGGCCGATCGCCCGTGGAACGAAATTGTTGCAATCGCTCCCGCCGACAAAGATTCAGGCAGGGATGCAGATTGCTTGTGAGGCTTCAAACGAAGCTGCAAAAAGCACAATCAGTGCTTAGGTGTTGACTGAACAGGGCCTCGATCCAGAACATGATCAGGTCCACCAGCGGGAAACGATGGAAACGATGGTGGTTTGGAACATGAATTTTATGACTTTCCATTCAGTTGGGAATGTCATCATCCCAACTGACGAACTCATATGTTTCAAGCTGGTTAAAACCGCCAACAAGTTATTGTTTTTCACATATTTTTCCACGACCCAAGGCCCTCAGGGAGAAGCTCCACGACCCCGTGAAGGCTGCGCTCAGTGCAGAGCTCTACGCAACTTGCCGAAGACGGATGGAAAACCGAAGAAAGGATATGCTGGTGGTAGACAAGGTGGTATTGATCGATGATTTATAGATGATTTACAGATGAATTATAGATAATTTATAGAGGATTTAGCCGACAAAAGAAAATATAGAGGGAGTGATAGGAAATATCTGATCGGGACCAACCCATATCCTCCTTGGTGCTGGAATATTTACCAACATTAAGCCAAAAAATGACCCCACTGTTGGCAAATATCCCCATAGATGGAGCATATGAGATATGTTCGCGGATAGGTTGGCAAGTGACCTCACTGTGACGTCACGTTAGGAGTGATGGTTGATAAGGGAAATCATCCCCTTGTGGGGCCTGAAAGTCAGCCTTTTTCGGGTCATCCTGAAGTAGAAGTCCTCGAAATGAGAAAAAGCCTGAGAATCCCATAATCCATATTGTATCTACTTCAGCACAATTACTGATAATAGGAGCTAAGGGGGACTACAATGTGTATATATATATATATTATTATTATTTATTTATTATTAATTATTATTATTATCATTATTATTATTGTTTTATTATCATTATTATTAGTGTTATTATTAGTGTTGTTATTATTGTTATTATTATTAATATTATTGCAATCACTATTATTATTTATTATATATTTACACATAGCGGAAATCTAGTTGGAATAATTGGGTATACTTGATAGTGGGTGGTAATACCAACCGTAAGAAAAACTGTGGATATGTGGATATATATATATATAATATTAATATATATATATATATATATGTTATAAGCGATATGGATGTGATTGACAATGGGGTGTACCTCCAAATGGCTATTTTAATCCGGAAATGTTGACATGATCATCAAACAGTGGGATTTAGTGGTTGCCTATGTCAGACAATCAGGGGATAGATTGCGGAAATAGCATTCTATAGTGATAGTATCATAATGTAATCCGTATGTAACATTGTTTCCATATGTGATGGATATTCCCGTTGCATCACCATCTATTATGATATCCCTCCCTTCATATCCGTATCTCCCTTCATATCCCCGTCGTTACATAATGTAATATACATAATATTAAAATGATGCAACGGGAATATCAAGGGAGATACGAATATGAATGGTATATTAATGGGGTATAGACCCATCAGGAGCCATATAAATATATTATGTAGATATATAGTACAACACCAACCACAATGGGGACATTCAATAATATAATAAGGATATACGGTTCATATAATGACATAATTGACCCATGGACATCCGCAAGGCGCGGCCCCAGTTTGTTCGCTAAGTTGGCAAGCATAACTCATCATAACTCCATGTTCTTGAACACAATATATCTACAGTAGGTGGTGAAGGGCGTGCCTGTTGCGTATGACGATGCCGTGACGATTTTCCAAAAGGCTTTTTGCTGGCAGCTCCACTTCTTTAACCGGACACGGAGTTCCATGGGGATCTGCAAAGTGGGATTCGTTTCTTTGATATGCAATCCTTCTATCCAAACATGGTTTGTAAATCCGGAGTTCCAGTATGATCTCTAGGATTGTTCTGGATAAGGAGTTCCGTGGCAATTTGCACAGTCGGAATTGTTATTTCATGTGCAATCGTTGTGCCCAAACATGAGCTGGCCGGGGTTCCATGCGGTTGCAGCAAGGTTTTTGCCCCGGCGTAGCTTTCGCCTTCACCCTTTGATGGGAAACCACCTTGTGATGGGAACTGTCAAACTGGGATTCAACCCAGTGGTCCTTGTTTTTTGCCTTGTGTGGCAGGGATAAGTCAAGTAAACTGAGTCAGGTTTGGCCTTTGATTCGTAGTTCTTTGTAATGATTTATACTGCTTGAAGTTTCGTGCTGTGGTGAAATATACTTAACAGCTATGACACAAGTGATGTTGTGATAGCTGGCTTGTAACGGCTATGTTCATGTTCTTTAAGTCTCTGAGATGTGAATTTGCAAACTGATTTCAAGTAAAGGTAAGATAAGTGGTTAGGAAAACGGTCTTAACCAAGAACAATTGGAATCAAACCATGAATCCAGCTGACTACGGCTAGTAACTTAGTGGATGTTAGTATTAGTATATAGCTGCTTGAAAGACATCCTGTATGTACAGGGAAAAATATGGTGTGTTTTTTTGGGGATTATAATTTGTAACCCAGTGTGAGTAGTCATCTACAGGCTCGAGGTGTCATCCAGCAAGAAGATTCCTATATGTTCCTATGGTATAAGTCGACAAGATGCCCGGGGGTACCAAATTTGTTTCCAGAGTGAAATCATGCACTCAATATTTGATATACAATAATATACACCTTGAGCCATGCAAAGTGTCGGGTCGCAAAGCATCCAGACACATGGTATGGACATCTGCTGAATCGAGAGAAATCACTGCATAGACGTGAGTACAACAGCTGTGAATTTGGCCATAGGATGGGTTCAATACATATAAGATCTGCAGACAACACCAATAATCATGAGGATACATCCTAGACAAAAGGTGCATAGGCTTATGCACCACAGATTTACGCTTGACAGTGCAGTACATACATTCCTGGAGACGGATTTTCTTGTCACGGGACCTTTTGTCAGGGTTTCTTTAGTCATTTGAGGGAAGGCCTGAATGCGTCAAGCATGAGGTTTTCACAGTTTCTCCAAGTTTTGGATACCAGGATATCAAGTGAGACTGGGATACATGCTAGTCGCCCGGTTATACCTTTCGATAACTTCCGCTCAACAAAAAATGAAACCATCAGAATACAGTAGTTTATCTATTATATGTTATCATATTAATTCATATTATAGTATCATGTTTTTTCACCCAAAGATTACCCTCCGGTAATCAAGCATAGCAATGGACAATCGGCCATCTATAGATGATTTTCCCAGCTGGAAATCTCCATTTAGTTCGGGGATCTCCCATATTTCCCCAGCTAGAAACCTTCATTTCTAGATTCAGATGATTTCCCCATATTTTCTCAGCCAGAACATGCTAAGAACCCTCCACGTTTGATGACCAGAGGGTAAGCTTCTTCGATCCAAAAACCTATGGAGAGTCTCGTGAAATTGCCCTTCTGAAAACAAACACAGATATGGAACATCAACCAGACACGTGGACCAATGCGGGAAACAACCATGGATTTACGATGATGTGCATCGTTTTTGGGATGTTTAACTATGATTTACTTCGCTTTTTGGTATTTTTCACTGGTGTTGTTGATTTACTTTACGGCCTGTCGACGTCAAACCTGGCGCTCAGGAGCGCTTTGGCCTGGCTGGGCTCTTTCCCAGTTGGTGGTCCTGGCTCAATCGCGCGCGAGCGGATCCTGGGACGACGTTGGACCCTGAAAGATCATCCCATATTTTGAGTGGAGATTACACTCTGTTAAATTAATATAGACCCTGGCAGATAGGGGTTGGAAGATGAGTTTCAACTAACAAATGGCGATTTTCAGGGTCTATGTTAATTTACCAGAGGGTATAATCATTTACAATCTGAACCCCTGATGAATGCCAGGGTCATGTTAATTGAATGGAGGGTAACGGTTAGAACGGTTGGAAAACTGGCTCAGAAAACCTCGTTGAAGTGATTTTTTGAGCTTATAGTTTTAGGAGTTATCATCCCAAGAAGTGTTAAGGGCCTTTAGAAGTAGCCTCCAGTCAACATGATACATCGGGGGCTTTAGTTAAAACGACAATCATGATACAATACAGGAAAATCCACTGCAAATGGAGATTTCATTAGGAACATCAATGTCAACTATAAAGCCGGATTTGCTGAAGATGATTGCTTGTTTTCCCAATGGGAGTTCCACTACTTAGAGAAATCTATTGGGATTTTTTTGGGGGGCTTCCTGAAGCAAATCCAAGTAAAGTCATGGCTTTCCGGAAATGATCCACTTAAAATCTGGTGGATTTTCCATGGTTTGTTCATATCTATGTGAGTTTTTCAGGCCAATGGGAAAAGGATGTTTTTTAGTGGAGTTTGAGGAGCCCCTTCCAGCCTTGTTTGGCCTTGTTCGAGGGAGCTTAAGATATTTTAAGATGTATGTAATCTGAATTCTAGGTGCTGGATGATGTAAACATATATGTAAACATATATGTAAACATATTTAAAGTATGTTAGTTGAAATCAGGATGTGGTGCGCATGACTTCTGGCAACATGGTACTGGTGCTGAGATCATCCTGTGGCACTGGTCATCTTTCATCAGAATCTGATGTGATTTTTCCGAGGACCTGTCCATCTACATTCAGGTACCTTGGCATTTTTCAAGGCTTTTGAAAAAGGCATTCTAGCTGGACATCCCTAACCACAAAATTACGATTTCAAGAGGAAGCGGGGATAATCGGTGAAGTCACATGGTATGAGATGGTATGAGGCATGTTGCGATTCCATCTGAAACTGACAAGTGACAAAGTCGCGCATGGTAGAATGGAGATGCTGGGAAGCCATCGCTCGGATGTTTACCATGGCATCATGTAGATGACTAGGGTGCCAGTAACATCGGTGTTTCCCCTTTTTGCTGAGGTATGTAGTTTACATGATGTTACATGTGGGTACAGCACATGCGTCAGAGGTTACCATCCAACGTAGCCTATTTTTTGTTTTGCTTTCTGTTTCTACTGCTTGCGATCCTAAAGTTTCAAATTCACGAAAAAGTGAACAATTGAGGATAAGAGGTCCTCAGGTGGGTTTGTTTGAGAATAAGGTACCACCAAGTTTGATGTTCTACCAAAATTTCCCCTAATAACCATGGCATTTGTGGCTCTGCAAATCAAAAAGTAGAAGCACAAACAATCTGAGAAAAGCAGAAGGTATCTTCCCTTAGAACCTTATTGTCTTCAGCGAAAACTGCCATTTCTCATGGGTAAATCCCCCCAGTGCCTGATGACGTCAGGATTACCTGGAGCAACTGGCACTGGCGATGGGTCAAGAGGCGGGTTGAAACTGTGGATTGGTGTCAAAATCGATACGAAACCCATGGTTTTTGACGTGTTGCTTAGTAACAACATCTAACAACTGTAACGGTGTTCCATTGGTTTCCTGTAAGTTACGTCCCTTCAAAAATATCGTACTCTATGAATTTCTGGTTTAGAAGGTCACATGTCTTGCCAAACACCTTCAAGTATCTACAATTTCCATCAATTTCCCTCAATGTCACAATGATTGGAACGGGGGAATCGGTACCAGTTTCCTAGCAGCGATGCTCATATGGGGGATATAACGAACTAGTTACTGGTGTGAAAACACATTCATAAACCAACTTATATCTACAATACTCGAATCACCAGTGTTTAGATGTTTAGACAATGATAGATATATCGAACGAGTTCATTGGAATTGACAGACATGGATACTGCCGAATCGGTGCGTGACAGTGGCCTTGTTGACCCCTTGTGGACCCATGGTGTTTGGAATATTTGACCTGTTTGGGATGAATGTTCAAAACAAAAAAACGTGGATATGCACTATCCACATGATTATGTTCCCATGACATATATTGTTATATTCAGTTATATATAGTTATATATAGTGATACAGAATTATATATATATATAGTTATATACATATAGGTATATATAGCCATATAAAGTTATATATAGTTATATATAGTTATATATAGTTATATATAGTTATATATAGTTATATATAGTTATATATAGTTATATATAGT
>Ga0126342_10010105_pt1 | contig 16886 bp, 15 predicted proteins | sample Cyp1metagenome_FD_92528 | JGI IMG/M metagenome (GOLD analysis project Ga0126342, IMG submission 92528) | Coral microbial communities from Lord Howe Island, Old Settlement Bay, Australia - Cyphastrea 1 metagenome | ecosystem: Host-associated > Invertebrates > Cnidaria > Coral ... | reverse complement strand
CCATTTCAAACTCGCAATGTCAGCGATTTCTTGAGATGAGATTTCAATCCCATTCTTCTTGTACGTCTCTTCCACCAAAGTCTTGATGTTGCCCATAGCAACCTCCTTCAACACAGCTAAAGCTGCGCCTTTCAGATCTTGTGCACTTGTGTCTGATGCACTCTCCGTGGTCCTGATGCAATGCTCAGACCCCCAGGTCGCTTCACTTGCTATGGCGACACTTTCGGCTTTGCCTTTGCTTCTGAAGCTGGCATCGCTTGCCTCTTGAGCTTTGCTCTCTCATTTGGATCTTCCGGTATCTCCTGCGGCGGATCGACGCCGCTCGGTTCAACCGGTCTGCCCTCTGCGTCTTCTACACTCATATCTCTCTCTTCGGTCGAAACGACCGCTGGTTTTGGTCTGTCTCTCTCTCTCTTGGTCTTCTTTGCGCTTGTTTGCATGCGCCTGGATTATCTCTGCTCCAGTCTCATCTTTCTCCATTGCCTCAATGATTCTTGCCCTACAAGCTTCTGTATGAGGCACAGTTGTCCTTCGATTTTCAAGGACACAAGTACAACCTGGGCAACCTTCAGTTGCCCCATGCTTGTGCACATCTTCTCTTCTGATGTACAGCTTCCTTCTTTGAGGTGGTGCCACTCGCGCTTCAGGCGGTGGCGGAGGTACGACTAACCGGTCTTCGCCAATCAGCCGCTCTCCGGCAGCTGGCCTTGGTGCACTCAGCTCCCAAGGTATTCTTCTCAATTGATCCCATCCAGTAGGACCCCATCTGTCGGCATTTGGCATTCGTCGGAACCCAATGCCTCGCTTGACACTCTGTGATGTCATCAGCATCAGAGATCCTGTGCGTCCATGATGCCCCACGTATCGTCCCTCTTTCAGGACCCGTGTTCCTTCTCCTACTGTTCCTTTCTTGTACCTGTTCAACAGGTCCGCTGCCGGTCGCGGCAACCAAGCAAGCACCGGGTCTTCGTCAGGACGTACCCTGCCTACTTTCTCTTCCAAGGCTGACCTCAAAACTCGGATCTGCCTTTTCACTTCACGGATTGCGTTTTCAAAACAATTCTAGAGATGCTGATTTGATCTCATCACTCAACAACTCCCGGGTCCCTGAAGCTGACCTCCGAACTTCGTATCTCCTCACCAAGTCTTCCAGCTGTTCGATAGCTGGCCTCACGGCGGCCCGCGTTTTGCACCGCTCTGGATTTTGGATGGCCCGTAGGAGATTTCTTTTCCTCCCGCTCGTGGCAGGGTCCCATCTCCTACAAAGCTTCCTATAGGCTTCATAGCCATTACCGGCTCCAACAACAAGGTCTTCACGTTCCCCAGTACATAGATGGCACAGCACCCGATACAGTTGTTCTCCAACCTTTTCTATGCCATCCACATCGGGGTGTTGATTGCCGGCCAAATCTTGAAGGTCTATGGGTCTTCTGAATCCAAACAACTTTCCAAAACCTTGTCGTAGTCTACCCCTGCAAGCAAATTGTTGATTGACCGAATCCACCTTCTGAAACTTTCTTCTTTGTTGTCAAACACTTCAGGTCTACCCAAACCTTTGGTATCCATGAGGATTTTCCTATCCGTGGTATCCCTTTTCAAAGATTGTGCCAACTCACCTACGGATTGTGCTAATGCCTGAACACCTGCCTGACCCTCTCTCAACCGCTCATTCTCGGGGGTTAGGGTTATTTGGGCTTGCCTAAGTTGTTGGATGGTCTTTGCTAATTCTTGCATTTGTTGCTCCATGTTACCCTTACCAATGGACAGCTGTTGCACTCCCTTTCAACTCTCGGCGGACGAAGCGTCCGCTCGCCGCGGCTCTCCAAGCCGCTGCGGCGCTGCTTTTCACAGCAGGGTCAGCCTTGGCCTTCTTGGCCTCGGCTTTTTTTCTAAGATACTCTGCAACGCCCGGCTCTAACTTCCTCTTCCGGTCGTCGCAAGACGAACAAGCTTCGTCCTGTGCCCACAGGCGTTGGACGATCACTGCTGCCACAGTGCCCTTAGCTCCAGTGTCCTGTTGGAGCTGTCTTGCTGCTAAGTGTCTCACCTGAAACGGACTCTCAAGGAAGTAGGCTGAAAGCTGATGATTCGCAGCCCACTTGTTGGCTAAGTTCCGGATCTTTTCACCCAGCTTTAGGGCACGACCGTGCACCTTGAGTCCAACCTCTGCTGGTCCTCGCGCTCTGTCTCGGGCTAAAGTCCTGGCTTTTGCTTTTGCCTTCGCTTTTGGTCTTGGCTTGGCTTTCGCACTTGACGATGGAGTTGCCTTCGCTTTTGCCACTGAGCGAAGTCGAATTGGATGTCGTGAAACCGACTTCAACCGAATTGGATTTCTTTTAAAGGTCTCTTGTCGCCCTTTTCCAAACCTGTCAATCTGATCTTTCAATCCACGGTCCACCTTAACTCCTTGTTTCTTCGCAAGCCTCAACTGTCCTCGAAGGTTGCGATACTGGCGGGACTGAGCGGATCTCAGTCTGAAGCCTTTAGAATGAGTCCTCTTCAACTCACTCGCACTCGGACGATTCCACGGCGCGTCCAGTGCTGGGCTCTCTCTCGGTGGTCTTGAATCAAGTTCCAACCGCTCTGATGGATCTGGACCTGAACCTTGTCGAATTTCAGACTGGCTTCTCAAGCCTCGGACCCGGTATGTCTGGGTTCTTGATCTGCTGGATTTGCTAAACCAACCAAAGTTACTGCTGGCCTTCTTGTACCACCAGGAGAAGTTGCTGACCTTGCAGTTTCAACCTGAAGATGTCCACCTGGATAACTTGGGCTTTGCGCTGGGCTTAGGGCTTACTCTGGTCTCTTTCTTGTCTTTGGGGCTTCCTCTGCTATTTCCACTGGGGCGGCTGAACCAGCCGCTCCCAGTTCCGAGCTGGCGGCTGAAACAGCCGCTTGGCTCTCCTTCTCCTCCTTCTCCTCTGAGGAGCTACTCCCAATGCACCTCGACTTGCTGTGCCTGTGGTCCCTTTGCCTCAACTCGTAATCGGCGTCGGACTCACCAGGCTCACGCGCTACCATGAAAACAGACTATCGAGCTGCGGAGCTCTAATTTACTTGAGCCAAAAGTAACATCGGGCTCATGCTAAACTCCTGGATCTTTAACTGCACATAAGGGTTATATATGGTACATACATGCCTTCATAATAAATATAATACATATAATATACAATGTATATATATATACATATATATATAATATTCATAGTATATGATATATGTAATATATATATATATATATATTATATATATGATATATAACAATATATATATGATATATTATATATATTATGTATTAAGTATATTATACATTGTATAATATAAATATTGTATAATATATATATTAAGTATTATGTATTACATAATATATCATATTTTTACAATACAGTATATTATACATTTTATGTTGTATATTTTTAGATACTATTTATCATATATTGTATATTATCTTTGATGTACTGTTTATTATATACTATGTATTATATACTGTACTATTTATTATATACATTACAATAAAAAATAGTTCATACGGTGCGTATCATTCATATATACTTTTATGTATATTCTATTTTTCTAATTTTATTGTGTTACATTAGATTATGTGATATCATGGTGTATTAAGTTTCATGATATGATAGTATATTTTATAAGGATTCACTATATTATCAGGCATGAAATTATTGTATTATATTATATTATATGATATTACATTATATTATAATATATTATACTATATTATATCATGTTCTATCATATTCTATCATACTATGTCATAGTATATGTTATTGCATTACCTTTTATTATACGTAATATAGTATATTTGATTTTATCATATTATAGTACTGTATACTATTTTACTTCGTTATATGATGATAATATTATATATCACATTGTATTTTATGACATGATGTAATAGTATTTTGTGTTATACATTTTGTACTATATCTATTATATGATATCACATAGTACCACATAATATTGTGTTTTACCATTACTATAGTGTATTATATGTCATTATATTTCATCATATCATATTGTATCACACTATATATATATATATATATTATTATATTATCATATAAAAACGTACTATACTATACTACTGTATATACATTATTATGTTTAATTGTATTAATTATATTACATTGCATTATACTATATTATGTTATGTTATATCATACAAGTATCAGGGTACATCATATTATTGCATTATTGTTTGTTATGTTTTACACACACATACACATATAGACAGACCATAATTCAGACATATTCAGACGGTAGATTTGTTTGGTCCTGCAGTTGTCCTTACAGTGAGGAGCCAATGAAATTCTGCCCAGGGACAAGTAGAAGTTGCAGGCCTGGTCTTTGCCAAAGCCGTATCGATCCTTGAAGAAAACCATTTCAGGCCCATCGCCAATGGCAAATCCGAGCGCATAGACGAAGGAGACAAGAAGCAGTGCACACGCAGAATAGTTGGAAAACATCATGTACAGGCTCTCAGAAAAGCTCTTTTCGGTCTCATCAGAACCAGCAGCATCTGTGTCCATGTCGGCCAAACTTTTGGCCTTCTCTGCTTTTGCATCTTCCCAGAGTAAACAACCCACTATGAGATTGACAATGTTGATGATGACCACACCACCGCACAAGGCATTGAATGGAAGCTTGTCAAAGCTTCTGGCAACAAGAGGCCCTGCCAATGCCCCAGCGCTGGTCATGACTCGCTGAAGTGCCAAAACTCGACTCAGTTCTTCTTCGGAGTGCAAGAAGTCCATGATGTAAGCCATCTCAACCGGTCCCGTACTCAGCGCAACTCCTACTGCCATACGCGCCATCATTAGCTGCGTCAGCGTATGCGCTCGAGTCATGAACCCGTTGCAAATCATCTGCGCAAAGATTCCCAACACCATAACTCTCTTTCGTCCAAAGCGGTCTGACAATGCTCCCATCAGAGGCGAGCAAAACATTTGCGCCAGATTGTAAGCTGAATTCATAAGAGACACTTCAAGGGCGGAGGCGCCCAATTTCATGGCAAAAAATGGCAGAGTTGGTAAAACTACCATAGTCGCGAGTGCATTCAATGTTTGAGTGAAAAGGATACCATAAATTCCAGCTTTTATTCCCTTGTGGGGCTGGGCGCTCTGAAAAATAGCGCTATGTCGCAAACAATGCCGAAGTCCAATACCGACAAGGAGACAAATCATAAAGGCGGTTATCACGGCCATGACAATCAGTGGAGTGGAACGCCGTATTGCTGGGCTCACAAGGCCAGACAGGCCAGACAAGCCAGACAGGCCAGACAGGCCAGACAGGGGCAGCAACTCTTCCACCAATGACGGATGCGATGGCACATGCACTGAATTCAGCGATTTGTGAAGAGACAAACCTGATTGGAGCAGTACGACTTCACCCAAATCTGTATAATCAGGGTACTCAGCACAGCTCCCTTCTACATCCGCATTGCATCGGACTTGCGGATATGCTGCCATTGCTTCCGTTGTCGTGGCCTGCCACAAAAGGCAAAGCACCACTGCTTATCACTGCTCACGTAGCTTGCCACGTGGCTTGCCAGAACATGAAGGCCGACTTGGCACGGGGACGGTTTCCTGAGCCAAGCAAGCAAATGGCTCCAGCAGCGGAACAACTTGAAATTCTGCATGACTCTTGCAAGAGAAGACTCCCTACAAAAGTAAAACGAGACAACTATCAAAGCTGCATCGGCAACTCTTTTTCAGAACTCAGCGCATATCACTGCGTCAATTCCTGAATTTGCTAATTGACGGTTCAAGAGCTCTGATGAAAATCCTATGAATCGGATGGCCTTGGACCTATCTCGGCTATTGTGAGCCCTTTGAACCATCCAGTCACTCTGGTCATAAAATGTCCATCGTTTCTGCAGCAATGAGTGGTATTAATTATTAATAGTATTATTACGTATTACTGTATATAACCTCTTTTCTGGACCAGAGTAAAGATTTGCTAATCAAATCATCAAAAAAAACTGCTCGAATTGCATCATGGCTTGTGCCCATGCAAATGAATTGCAATTGAGGTGTTGCAACTTATTGCAACTTTCACATATTTCACATATGTTCAGTCATCCAGTCGCGTTAAATCAAACAAGCAACACAGCCTCAAAGGCACCACGCCTTCAATTGCAGCAGGAATCTGGGCACTGAAGGGAAGAAATTGCAAGAAAATGTCCCAGGGTCCCAGGGTCTGGAGTACATTTCCAGCATGCACCTATGTGGAAGCAGCTGCGAAAACGCTTGGAAGTCCAGAGGGTAGTCGTGAGCCCAGAAGATTCACCAGAATATCCTGGCCATCAGGCAGCCCAGATCAGCCCAGATCAGCCCAGATCAGCCCAGATCAGCCCAGATCAGCCCAGATCAGCCCAGATCAGCCCAGATGACATGTCTTTCTTTTGAGTTCTTGAATTAAGATCAGAGGACTCAGAGGACTCAGAGGACTCTGCAGTCTCTGATTCAAAACTCTCACTCTCTGCTCTCTCAATTTTTGAATTTCTTTAAGTTTCTTTGAGTTTCTTGAAGTTTCTTGACTGTCCGCCTTCGTGTAGCGTAGTCGCTTGGCAAGCTCTGGGCTTGGCACATCGAAAGAGTTGGTGAGAGGATAGGACTGCACCTCGGCAGATTCTGCAGGCCAAGATACATAAAGAAGCTAAAGAAAACACTTTTGTATGAAAAGCTTCTACAAAGGCCAGCTGAACTTTGTTTTGCCCTCGCTTGGTGTGGCATGCGCGAAGATAAATCCAACATGCTTTGTGGGAATCCGAATTGTTGTGTCTATGTCTCCTGCAACCCGGGTATTGTTTTCAAACTTATAGACACTGACACTGTTTTGGTATGCGAAGCTATTCAGTGCCACTTCAAGAACTATGTCCAAGTGTAGAGCCTGACCCCTCTTGTCAACGTAGGTCACAGTGTGCAACTTCGAAGACAGCACCGCTTCTGTCTTGTCAAAAAAAATCACCTGCAAGGGTACATCAGGACAATCTTTTGTGAAAGTGGCAAACTGGTCATGACAGGTCAAAACATGTGGAGTCAAAGCTTCTAAAGCGCGACACATCTTCACACAGGCTTAAGCTACGAGAACCTGAACGATCTTATTGCTGAGCTGGAACATGATGGCATGCTTGTTGCGAGTCCACTTCTTGACCTTGCAAACGAATGTTATCAGCATTCTTTGGGATTCACCAAGTGCATGTGGCAAGTCAATGCCTACATGAGGAGATTGGGCCTCAAAGGTGTAAAGCCACAAATGACTATTGTGTCCGCTTCGCAGTCTGTTTCTAAGTCACAGCTCCCCCTACCAATTCAAATGTTTGCGGCTTTCACGCCAGCAAGCTTTCTGTTCTGAGCGATGAAGTGGCGATGCAAATTACAACAGGAAGGTACAAGGAAGGTAGTGAAGGTAGTGTAAAAATCCCTCGCAAATCTGTTTCTTGCCTCAGCTTGCTACAAGATTGAGAAATTAGTCAATAGGTTCCAGGGAGCTGCTCTCTCCAACGTTGGCGAAAATGCTGTGCAGTCTTGTGGGGCTGAACAAGGCAATGGTGTGCAAAAATGATGAGGTCCGGTTGTTCAGAGTTTTTCACAAATAAGCGTCTGGCAAAAGGCACTTGACCAAATGCACTGGCCTCTTCAATGCGCAGTGAAACTATAAGGCACTTCAAGAGCAGGCAGCTGAGCTGAAGAGACTGTGATCTTCTCGTAAAGATGCTCAATAAGGGAGAGAACATTGAGAATCAATCAAAACATAAAGAAAGCATGAATGAACACATACTGTTCAGGTGCGTCGTCCCATCTCTTGCTCCTTGGCACTAGGTGGCTTCAAGCTTGACATTCCTGTTGAAGCACCATCCTGCGTTCAGACACAACCAGAACTGAAGATTGCATTTACGTCTGAGTGAAGCTGACAAATAAGTGGCTGTAGAATGCGCGACATCTGTATCGACTTGCACCCAAATGTAATGGTTTGCCAAGGATCAGGTGCAAAAACGTATATATTATATAATGCTTACTGTAGCCAAGTTTGCAAAGCCTTTGGAAATAGATCGTATTGGTCTAGATAAAATACTTGACCAGGCCCAATGCATTTCAAAGCACATCAAGAAGTGGAAGTCCTTGCGTTCGAGAGCGTCTGTCGTCATGTAGTTCTTGAAATTGCGAAGCAGAATGACTTTCTTTTTAATCTCCTGCACTATTGAACCAGGATCAACCACAACTCCTCATCACTGTTCTCAAGTCAACTCTTGCATTTAAACTGCAAAGTGGTAGGCCTCTGGATAGTTCTCCCAAGAGTATGTATTTCGTTCCTCTGCTTTCTCTGGAGTTCTGCGCCTTAGGCTGGACATGTCAAGGCATTATGCAAAAGATGCAAAAGTGATGACAGCCTGCACAGAAGCCCTGAGACAATGACGTGATATAGTCGAAGAGATCTCCACTCGGAACCTTGCAACACGCGGGTCATGGTCAGGTAATGCGCCAAGGACCTCCTTGTGCAAAGAAAGCTTTGGTATCTTTGGTACAAGCAAGCTGCTAGATACCTTCTCGTACCTTCTAGCTAGCTAATCTGAGTCCAGCTGCCAGAATGATCTTTGTCGAGTCATTGAAGTACACGCCAATCGACCCGTCAGACAGGATGTACCCTACGCCATACCTGAGTTTGACATCTTGACCGTTTGCATCCAGAGGTTCCTCTTGGTTCCTCTGTGCTCAAAGCACAGTGTGAACAAGTATGCAGAGTATATAACAACTTATAGTTTAGAATCTTAGAAATGTTCAGAAGCTCAACTTGCAAGAATGCATAACGTGCTCAAAAGAGTCCGACTTGCTGGCATAGTCAACCCACTTGGTGACCTGCACATGCCATCACGCTCTGTGTCTGACTGTGACTTTGAATTGCATCTTGCAAGTGAGGGCGTAAGCACATTGTCCACCCTATTTGACGATACACCCTTGATGCAAATCTGATGTCATGTTTCAAAAGATTTGAGAAATGAAGGCTGATTATCCGGCTGATTGGTCTAAATTGAATTGTTCTAATGAACGCCTGAAGGCCTACTCCAATTACTGTATCTGTGCCAAGGCACCCAGATCTCAGGCATTGCGCCGTGGACCTTCCACCGCAAGATTGGCAAAGGATGGGAAATGAGTTGAAATGAGTTGAAATGATGCATCATTCAATGCGAAGATGAAGAGTAACGACTTCCTGGTCCCGTCCATCCTTCAAAGAAAAGTGTATGAAGCGCAGTTCTTGATTCAAGGCATGCAGCATTCACGATGCCTGCCCACAGGTCCGATAGGAAGAGGGCGGTCTTGAGTCAAGTCCAGCTCTTTGGCGGAAGTCTGGAGCCTTGCACAATGGTTTTGTTCGGTTTTGTTGTCAAGTGTCGCAAAGGTTTGCTGCCATGCGAGAGATGTCATGACCCTGAAGAAGGCACATACTGTCGGCATTCCAACATTGGTTCCAAATGTCGGATCATTTTCGGCCCATTCAAACAGAATTACCCAATACAATCAGTTCGTGAACGGAACGAAGGGCAAAAGGACTACTGTACTCACCACAAACCAGTAAGACTACCTCTGAAGAAACAAAGAGACAAGAAATCATGCTGAATTGCTGAATCACCTGCTTAAAATCCTCAGAACGGGCCTTCTGCCCCGTGCTGAGAGAATCCACCACCTCAAGCTGGATGTAGGACATCTCAAATATCTCAATTCCTAATGCATATACTTTCCACAATGGAATCCTTTTATTTGGACCTCGATTCAAGGAGTGCTGAGACTGCGTGTTGCTTTGAGTCTGCCCTTGCCAATAGAAATCAAATCTTGCTAGTAAGACGTAACAGTAGAGGGAGACCAGGATGCTTGACAAATTCAAGCATAACATTGCTCCTGCTACGCCAATCAAATCAACCTATATGAAAGATCGGGGAAATGCCAAAATGCTTCTAGTGTGCACAAATATGCCAAAAATTGCAGTCCATAGGTCCAGCAAGAGTCAAAATTTTCAGTGGCATGCTTCCTGCCGGGGAGTCGGTGCTCTCGCCGCCTCTAAGAATTGAGAGCTGGCAGAATCTGCTGACTCTGGCAATATCGTTGGCCCAATCTTGTCAGACTTGTGTGCAATGTGCCTCCAAGCTTGCTGCAGGGGACCAGCTTCTGCTTCCTCTATCCTGCCACAGACTCTCAGTGACTCTCAGACAGATTTTGCCCAACTCCAAGAATTGAGAAAAGTCATATGCCATGAGAGGCAGACCGGAGCCCGTCGAGGCGATTGCTGCCTTGCATTGGGAAGACGGGTATCCGGGTATCAATATCAACATTTATATACGACATTATACGACATTATACGACATATATCATCAACAGTCTTGTTGTTTCAGCAAGGCTGCACTGCTTGTCCCTCCACAACATTTCCTTCAATCATCTTCCATCATCTTCCATCATCTCACATTATCCTCCATCATCTTATCATCTTTTCATATCTTTTCTATGTACTGTATCCATACTCTTGCAATTGTGACTCACAGTCAGCCAATCATCACGATAAATCGATTGTCCATATACAACCGCTTCAGTCTTCATCATGCATACAAATGGCTGACAAGTTCGAGAAAGCATTCAATGCAGCCTTGCACTGGAGGTGCCGAAATTTCCAAGCTCCTCCATACCTTCAGAACTTTACCAGGAAAACATTTCAGCAAGAAAACCTGGCAGTAAAGAAACATGAAGCAAATCATAATGCAAATGATCCACAAGCATCCGAAATGTGAATGGCAATCTATCAGCTTTCTTCAACCAGAGAAGAGTTTTGTCTCTGAGATTCTCACTGTTCGAGCAATTCAAGCAACTTCTATTCATAGTTCAAGGAGCGACAATAGACAATGCGATCCAAATCGCATAAGAAAAGGCAAAGTTGCATAGCATTGGGGATCCAAAGCAAGTCGTAACGTAGGCGGTAACTGTTGTGATTAAAGTGCTAGACTGGAGTGATGGTGCGACCAAAGTAGGATGTAACACTGACATGACAAACACTGAGAACAAGCACACCATGGACTACTCAGGATTGTCACAGATTGTCTGTATCAGTCAGGATAAGTCCAGTGCCTGGCGCACCCAGAGTAGCTCCATTGCTAGGACTATCAAGGATCCTGCTTTCAAAAAAGACATGTCTCAGTCAGAACTCAGAACGATCCAGACTCATTGAGGGTGAGAATGATCCTCAGTTTCACACCTGCTGAATTGCGACAAGCTCAGAAGCGTTGTATTTGTGCTAGCCCTCTCTCTCTCTCTCTCTCTGTATCTTTTCTGATTCTTCTTCCTTCACAACAGGGCATCCTGGCTTTGCCATCAACTTTAAAGGTTTCTGCATATCCAGTAGGACATACTAATACTGACATACTCCACCCTGGGTCTGGACACCTGCAAACCCAGAGTGCCAGCCTCGCGCTGTCTCCAAGCCTGCAAACCCTCTCGTCCCCCATCTCTCTCCATGTCTCTCCATGTCTCTCCCAGTTCTCCCATCCCAGGAATGTTAAGCTTCTTTGATTTCTTTGAGCCTTTGGCTGACAAATCTGGACAGAATTGTCGCCAAGCCTTGCAGAGCTGAGAGTCCTGTTTGGTGCAGTAGCCAGAGACCTGACAACTACTTTTCAGGGAAGAAAGCTGTCTAAACAAGGCTTTGAACAAGACACGAAATCTGCGTACTAAGGCTCGTGCACAAATCCTCCTGCATTGAAACAGTTTTCCTTGAAATCTGTCGCGTCGTAGTTGGGCACCATGTTCTCCTTTGGAAAAGAGCCAGTGGCGAAACGACTATGCCAAATCAGTAAATATCTTGGTGTGTCCCAAATTGACGACCATCCAACAACCCAGAAATGGTCCATGCTATGTGGATACGAGTGGTTTTAAAACCCTGGAATGTCAAACAGCCAACAGTATATAGACACCCATGTCTGTATTTTTGAATATTTGTGTACTTCCGCAACGCAAACCAAGTAGTAGATTTGTGGTTGCTGCCTTGTTGCCCCGCTGCGCAACAGGCGGTCGGCCTGTGGGTTTGTCATGTTTCAATACTCAAACCCTGTGAGCTTTCCCACGTTCAAAAGCTTTGGCACACTGGCTTTGTGTCACACCTGAATAGCATCTGCCGGGCGTACTTGGCATTGGATTGTAAATTGGATTCAACCTTAGAAAAGAGCAAAGCACAAGATCAGTAAACACGATCATGCAACATCTATGACATCTATGATTCCTGTAGGCTCAGGTGCACAAAGTTCCCGCAGCTGAGATGATCTGAGGCTGCTACCCAGCTTGCTGGGCAGAAAGGACAGGAGCCAAACCTTTTGCTCTCAGCCATCGATGGTCAAACGTGCAGAGCAAATAATCCCAAAATGGTCCCACCAAGACTCTTTCCGAGGACAACACTTGGAGCATGAGCTGCCGATACCTGCTACATTTAGAGAATTGCAAGAGCTCTGAAGACTGGATATGTCAGTCAATGGTCTGGAAGTATATCGAGCATGTTACTGCATGTTGTGCAATAGGATGACCCAGTATCTTTTTGCAAATTATTCAGATCTTATTATGAATTCTGGAATCACGCGGAAACACGAAGAACAAACGGCAAACTTTCGGGACAAAGATCGCAACAAGTCTCCTGCAGGGTACTGCTATCAGAATTGAGCGATTTACCTGACACGCGCCTTCAATCATTCCAACGACAAGCGTGCGACACAAAAAGGTGGCACTCAATCTGTCCACTCAAGCAACCCAGATTTGGTGGCGCAAAGGAAACAAGATCCGACTCGGCAGCAGCCCCTACGAGAATGATGCTGCATTGGCGACCAAAATCAATTTACTTCCATTTGCTGCCAATCCTCCCTCCACCGTACGATGAGGAGCAACCTCAAATAGATAAGCCTTCAGCCCAAAGCACCCTCCCTTCAGAAGAAGAAGTGCTGAAAGGTGCAATCCCCCACCTACACCCTCAAGATCCCTCAAGCATTTGTTTTGGACAAGGATGTCCCAGCTCAACTCTCTCCATCATGACCTCTCTGGAAATGGTGCAAACTGGATTTGATGCCAGGCCTGAGACCAAGTACTAAAGGACAAGCTAGCTATGCGCTACCCGATCGTTCCCTCTGTTAGGCACACGGTCTCAGCATCATCCTTTCTTGACATTTGTTGCGCTCCTTTCTTGTTGTGCAAGCCAACAGGCCATCACAAAGGACCAGTTCCACTAGGAATACCGTATACTGCTGCAAACGAATCGCCAGAAGATTCAGCCGCCCGCCTTACGCATCCTTACTCTGCTTTTCCCTCAATACATTTCAACACATCCATTGTCGATGGAATCAATCACACATTTCTGCACTAATACAGGAAATTGAGGGCTAAAAAATCCATCAAGTTGGAGTATACTGTACAGTGCACTGCGTAGTATCCTCAGGTCTCAGAGAAGGCAGCAAGTTTGGAGCCTTTGTGCCCAAAACTTTCTGATTGGCACATGGTGTTTGAAGTTCAACCCAATGCCTCCACTTCACAAAATAACTCTAAGTAACTAAGTAACTCTACTTAGACTCTACTCACTCTCAGCTCCTTGAGTCCATCTGAGGCTCCTATTGACAGATTCGGGTTCGTCGTGTCTCAACTGTGATATTTCAGAGTAGCATTGAAACATGTTGACGTGATACCTGAAAATCGTAACATTACAACGGAGTCCCAATTTTTGGTGCAATCTTACTTTCTAGCAGGACGGCCAGTGGAGAGGCAACGCAAGGCACACGCATAGGCCATTAGGGGTCAAGCCGTGAATCGGAAACCCCAACAGGTGCTTCAGAAACCGAAGACCATTCTGGAAAAGAAAAGTTGAGTTGGATCAGAAACCTTTGAATAAGAAACCAACCCCTGAGCCCTAAGCCTAAAACACCATTGTGCTCAATGCAGACTTCTTTGTTTCTAATGCATGGATTTTCGTTTTCAATTCTTAGTTTCTGATGCGGGGTGGATTGCCCACACAAAGCCAGCCAAGCGCAAAGACAACAGACCGCACGACCGAGTGCCCGCTCTAGTTGGAACCAGGTAGTGATTTTTCGTTTGACAGCGACATTTTGTGGCTTTTCGTACTGCAAAAGAAGTCACTCAACCCTGAACAAACAGCCGAAGCACAGAGGCTCCAGGAGAAACACGAATAGGTGGCCTAACATTTCTCTCGGGTATCCCATGTCATTAGTTTTCTGTACCTGCACCAACTGTCAACCCTTCGTTCATGAGGCGAGGGCAGTGCAAGACGAATGGCATTACAGCATGAAGACCGTAGAGGCAAGAGACCATGAAGCAAGCCAGACTAGTGGCTCAGTTGTTGCTAGACCAGCACGCTGTAAGTTCTGTTGACCCGCCACACAACGTATTAAACAACTCTGCATTTATGCGAGGCAGAGGGCAGGCGAAAAAAATGCATCAAAGCTGCCGCCTGCCCTCTTGAAGTGGCCCAGAGGCCGATGCTGTCAGGCATCGCCCTTAGAACATCCATGTTGAGTGCTCAATTGCTCAATACCAAGGAGGCATTGAATCACAAGACATCCAATCCACGACCAAATGCTCAGCCTCTGACGGAGGAAGTCTGCTTGAGCATAGCCAGCTTGAATTCTGGCATTTCACAAACCGAATTTGAAGATGATATCATGAAGAGAAGGATCATCACAAGGTGTACTAAGTATTTAAAATGTCCGTTCTCGACAAATTGTACATCAATCAAAATGTCCATCGCTCTCCAAATTCAGAGCTTTAGAATGAGTTAAGGACCTCTCTTGTCAAGGACTCCTATTCCAAATGCAAAGCTGTGATGACACCTAACCAAGGATCTGACGAGGATATTCCCCAAACTTGGCCGCTTCCTGACAAATAACAGTACTCTCTTCTTCCAGTTTCCACATCACCACATCATTCTTTAAGCATCTTGAAACAGGGGAGCCGTGCACTGGATCTGTTTGCAGAATATGGCCAATGAGCTCCTGCAATGAGCTTAGACTGGTGCAAGCGGAGCAAAACAAACAACGCTACAAGAATAGGGAATTTGCAAAGAATGTAGATGCTACTTGCTTTAGTTGTGGTTCCAGCTATCACCACTAGTCGAGGTACAGTGAGCAAGAGATAATTCCAAACTGCTGTGTTGCATCTTGGAACTAGTCCAAATAGATTCTCAAAATGGAACAATTCATGCGTGTTCAGCTACCCAAATGCACCTCTTCAAATGTTTGACGTTTGGCCGCTCATTTGTCCAATATGGGTGACTCTTGAAGACTCTTTCGGGTCCTTCACCTGGCCTGACACGCGCACTGAATCAGGAAAGCTGTATTGGTTCATCCGGATCCTCTTGTACCTCAGAAACTCTCAAACTCAAGGAACCTGTGAGGCTGCGGCATTGTTGAGGTGTTGCTGAGGTGTGAAAAGGCTGAAGTTTGATAGGGTTGATAGGGTGGGCACGTGGTCTTGACGTCGGAGGTTTCAAATGGAGGTCGTCCAAACACCATGGTGTAAATGATCACACCAAGAGACCAAATGTCCACCTCGCCGGCAGTGGTATGAAACTGACAAATTCAATGTTTGGAGAAGAAGAAGCACAGGAAATGCCATGACATTTGACTAGGATCAGGAACCATTCAAATATGTATATCTATGTGTAATATAGATAAATAAACATGAATTAATTTGGATTTAGTGCATAGAAACAAAGAAAAACAACCGAAACGTAAGCAATTTGCCTCGAATGAGTGGCCGTGTTTGCCCTCCAGGATCTCTGGTGCAATGTAGTTGGGAGTTCCTTAGATCACGTCTTCGTCGAGTCTTCGTGGGACGTTTTTATCTGTGAGTTCACTTGAGTTTTTGGATGTTCGAACAAGGAATGAAAGTTAGGGTTTTGGAATCTGGGAAAAGAAAACATATTCCCTCATGTGGTTTTCGTAGTGAATTCAGATGTCCAAATCTACTGTAAGCCGCTCTGCTTCGGATTTGCTACGCACATTTTGGGAGTGCCGGGTTGGTCCTGCGTTTTTGCTTGAGATGTTTGAGGAATAACAGATTTTGGTTGCGGGCGGTTTCTTTGGTTGTGGGCAGTTGCCGGGAGCAATGAAGAACACAACTCTAAAATTTTGCTAGAAGTTGATATGGACTGTCGCACATGTGTGTGTGTTTCTCGACCTGTACAACGTTTCACATAATTTCACATATAGGGCAAATAGATAGAAAGAAAGAAAGAAAGACAGAAAGACAGAAAGGCAGACAGGAAAAAAAGGTTGGATGGGTGGATGGATGGATGGAAGGATGGACGGACGGACGGGCGGACAGACAGACAGATAGACAAATAGATAGATAAATTTCATTGGTTGATTGATTGGTTGATTGATTGGTTGATTGATTGATAGACTTCCATACCATATATATATATATACATACATACATACGTATGACTGCAATATATGTATATATATATATTTATATATATATATATATGTATATATTCTGTTTATCAAAGGAAGTTTAGAGGTCAAACTTCCGACAATGTGGACAGATGAAAAGCAGAGATGGGAAGAGTCAGAGAAGAGAAGAGCAGAAGAAAGAAGATCAAAAAAGAGAAAGTCTCAGAAGAAAGAAGGTCCAGGCGTGCGAAAAGGTAGGAAAGCCGCGAAACACTGCGTTTTTTCCAATGATTTGTGGCTCCGGAGGGTCGAAAAGTAGGCTTGCTAAAGCGGCGGGTGCGGAGCCAGCTGGCCAGATGAGAGATGAAAAATTGCACGCCGTTGTGGCGCGAAGCACGTTTCCAAGTCAAAATGTACAAAACACACCAACGTCGGACCACTTTTT
>Ga0126342_10010104_pt1 | contig 16886 bp, 13 predicted proteins | sample Cyp1metagenome_FD_92528 | JGI IMG/M metagenome (GOLD analysis project Ga0126342, IMG submission 92528) | Coral microbial communities from Lord Howe Island, Old Settlement Bay, Australia - Cyphastrea 1 metagenome | ecosystem: Host-associated > Invertebrates > Cnidaria > Coral ... | reverse complement strand
CAGATAGAATGCCAGAAGATATGCCAGAAGATATGCCAGAAGATATGCCAGATAGAATGTCAAATAGAATGTCAGAAGATATGTCAGATAGAATGCCAGAAGATTTGCCAGTAAGAAAATGTAGAAATGTCATGGTGGGGATCACACGAAGTAAAGTATTTTTTTTATTAGGGTGTTCATTGGAATATTAGGGGCACCCTAATACAAAATACCCCCTAACAATAAAAATAGATCACCGTGTTTACCATTGAGGGTGTTTTAGGAATAGGGAGAGAGGATGTTTGTTTTTCAAAAACAACAGCTGTCAACTATTCATATAGCAGATATAGCTAAAACAAACAATAAAATGAAATAAATATCAACTATACACTAACCAAACAAAACAACACCTGTTTGGAATTGTTTGAACAAAACGCATCCGCAACATATTGATCAGGAAATCATGGATGTCTAGCTGTAGGGTCATCTGTTTTGAATGCCCCGATTTGTGGCTCCCATCTGTAGCATTCTGTAGCTGGCTGAACTAACCCCACCCACCAGCCAGTCAGGATTCATTGGTTCACCAGAGTCACTACGCTCTGGTAATTCAAAGTAGCGAGCTGGACAATCACAATTTTTTATGAACAGTCAATCATATATTTATATTCTAACTAAAGGTGCCCATCTATACCATAGCTATGTTAAAGAAACCAAAGGGTAGCAGGTTCCATTCACAAAGGTCTGCTCAGCAAGTCCGATAGCAGGTCCCATGGTCCTTGGAGATGGCGATCTTGTCATGCACTCCATCTTCCTCAAACCTGCGATCCCGCAGGATGGGGGGTAAAAAAGTTGTTTATGGAATATACATAAAAATAGACAGTTTATGGATTATTCATGTTTCACCCTTCGTAAAATGCTGATGTCTATATCTACGTTAGTTCATCAGAGGGTGCATAAAATTATGTTACCTGAAGTGATACATTCATGATGCTAGTTCACTCATTCATTTCAACCAGAAAGCAAGACAACAGGGGAAACATGTCGCAGGCAGGATCTCTCTGACAAAAGCGGGCAATCTATGACAGTCTTGTAGCCCAGTTTCTGCAGCTCATGGTTTTTCAAGTGGAAACTGCTGAACTTGTTTGCAGAGTCTTGCATTTATGCACATATGACATATGGATGTATATTTCACTCAACCATATCAAACAAATATGGCCAGCTACAGATACCCCGCGCAAAAATAACTGATTAGTAAACCTGCCCCCACATAGATGTTATAGAAACAAATTAAGTCCTACAACACTACCCCCCTCCAGCTGGTTGCTTCACAACATAGACTGCCGCCTGGGCAACTAATATCCCCCATACACCAAACAACACGCCACGGCACACTGTGGCTGTCTTCATATTTGCCAGCTTGGTTCTGGTCGATTCCTGGTTCAACTGGAAAGTTGGTCCGATACAACTGGGGAACATGATATTTTTGAAGTGGATTGAAATCTCAGTTTATGGCAAGATTAATGTGTTTCAATGCGGGTTAACATGTTTTCTTTAAGATGTGGCTTGGAACATGGGCAACCATGGGCCCACCAAATTGATGATTTTTGGTACTGAAACTGCCTGTCGCAATCATAGTCATCCCCATCCTTATCTTCATCCGCCTCCTCATCATCATCCTCATCATCCTCATCCTCAACATCCTCCTCATAATCATCATCATCATCAACAACAACATCTTATCACCAATGATAATCAATGATCATGAATGTGGTGATGACAATGAAAGTATCAAATGCAAACACCACAAATTGGTTCAATTAAAACCAAACCCATTGGGAGTGTGACGCTTGTTTCAAAGGCTTTGACACCGTTGTTGAATTGTTCACAAAAAAGGCATGGAAAAGTTTTCTGTGGCCAAAATGTCCATTCAAACCAGGATCCACACTCCGGCAATCCAACATGGCAATGGACAATTCCCGATTTAATGGGTTATTTTCTCTTTGAAACTATTTCGAGGGGACTTCCCAATCGGGCATGTTTGATTGCCAGAAGGTGATCACTATAACTGCATAATCCAGTAAGATAATCATCCCAAGGCAAGAGTTGTGACTCCGACACCAAAGCATGACTTTTGGCACGTATTTGGCCAAATTTCCTCAGCCTTGTCTTCTTCGGTTTCCTGCCGCCCGGGTGCTTAGCAATGGGATTTTCAGTTGATGGATGATGATCATCCCCAAGATAAAGAGTGAAACTTGAATTAATCATCAACCAAAAGGGGTGTCTTGAACACTGATTGACGGAAGGAAATTTGAAAGTCAAACTTCCGACATATGGACAGATGCAGCAACAGTGGTGGGAAGCGTCAGTCAGAGAAGAGAAAGTCCCGAGAAAGAAAATCGAAGGGAATCTAGAAGTCAAACTTCCGACAGTATGGACACATGGAAAAGCAGAGGTGGGAAGAGTCAGAGAAGAAAAAGAGTCAGAAGAGAAAGAGTCAGTAATTAGATGTAATTAGAAAGAAAATCAAAGCGCACGAACGGGTACGAAGCCCGAAGCACTGTGTTTTTCCAATGCTTTGAGGCTCCGGAGGGTCGAAAAGTAGGCTCGCTAAAGCACCGGGTGCAGAGCCATCTGGGCGAATGGGAGACCATAGATTGTGCACGGATGCGGCGCGAAGCACATTTCGAAGTAAAAAAAGAAATCATTGTTGGAGCACTTTTGGAAGTTGAGTCGTTGAAAAAAGCGCACGCCTTGGGAGCACTTTTGGAAGTTGAGCTTTTCAAAAAAATAACACGTGGCAGGCGCAATGGATTCAACACCTTGCCAAAAATGAGCCACACGTCTGGGTTTTGAAGCAGTTTCATCTGCAAAGTTGCATGTCGCGTGGGCCTTTTGAAGGCGTGGGACTTTTGAAGAGGATCTGCAAAGATGCATGTCGCGTGTACAGGCACAATACGAGAGACACCTCCATCAGACATGTTAGGAGGTCAGGGAGCAGATTTCCTGAGACGGTTTCCTTTTTGGAGCATCAGATCGTCAGCTTTGCTAAGATGATTTTGCGGTACAGGTGCAGCACTTCGTATGACTTGGTCTCACTTTTTCGTGGCAGGCGCAGTACTCTAGAGAGATTGGATGGGAAAATCACAAAACGCATTGGCACGAAGCCGTCAGCTCTTCACCTTGAAAGAAGTCTCGCCTTATCGTTTCGTTTTTTGATGTTGCCAAAACTTGAGGAAGTCTCGCAGAACTTGTTCGTTTTGGATCTGTGGCTGTGAACTACGAATTGCCATTTTTGGAGGAAGTCTCGCAGAATTGCTTCGTTTTGGAGCTGTGAACCTTTATTTTTTGAGGAAGTCTCGGTTGACGTGTTTCATTTTCGATCTGTCAACTTCCACTTTCGAAGGAAGTCTCGCATAATTGCTTCCTTTCAAAAAGATCGACAGATAAAAAAATGTACAGATAGAGATAGAGATAGCGAGAGAGATAGAGTTAAAGATAGATATAGAGATAGATAGATAGATTAGATTAGATTAGATTAGATTAGATTAGATTAGATTAGATTAGAATAGATTAGATTAGATTAGATAGATAGATAGATAGACAGATAGACAGATAGAACAACATATAGATAGCTAGATAGATAGATAGATAGATAGTTAGATAGATAGATAGCTAGATAGATACATAGGGAGGACGAGAGATAGAGATAAACTAAAGGATAGAGATAGAGATAAAGATGAAGAAACATAGAGAGATAAAGAAAGATAGAGAATTAGAGAGATAAAGAAAGAGAAATATATAGAAACAAACATAGATAGATATATAGATGGGTAGAAATATAGATGGATAGATAGGCAGATATAGGGAAAAAAATGCTAGAGAGAGAGAGAGAGGGAGATATAGCTGGTGCTGGATAGATAGAAAAACAGTTAGATAGACAAACAGATAGACGGATAGATCAAAAAACACAGAAAGAGAGAGACATATAGAGATAGAGATAGAAAAAAAGAGAGAGATATAGGAAGATAGATAGAGAGAGATCCAGATAGATAGTCAAAGAGATAGATAAACCAATAGACAGGCAAGTAGATGGAGAGACAGAGGAAAATAATGAGACAGAGAAAGAAAGAGAGAGAGAGAGAGAGAGACTCAGAGCCTGAGCCACCTTTCGGTCCATCAGTGGTTTCGCTCTGCCATCCATGCATCACAACAAGTCACCTCCCCTATAGGTTTCCTATCTTTGAAGCTTCGGCCACCGCTCGCTGCAGGGATCAGGGGAACATGTTTCTGGAGCCCGGAGAGAAAATGGGGCGGAAATCCAAAACTGGCATTGCTAGTCTTCCTGGCTCGGTTGGCTTCAATTTGGCCATGTTGCTTGATACTGTGGTAAATCAACTCATATAACCTCCAAATGAGGATTGACTATACCCCCCCTGTCTGCGAAAGTCGGGGATGGCGTACTTATAGGTCTACCAGGCCACATTACTAACCCTTCCAGAATTTCTCCATTGAGCACCCTTTCAAAACACGAAGAACCCGGCAGGGACCCACCAATCATAGGAGCAACTTTGGGAAATCGCCGGGAAAAAAAAACATATTTCAGATATCATCTATCAAATTCTATCATGTGGCTGCGAAACTTGAAACTCTATTTGTAGCTCCTGGCTCAGTGGTCTCTCTTGGGAATATCCAGAATTCCCCAGAGCTCCCTTTACCCCTCCAGCCGCTTGTCATGGGATCCACGTCAGTCCTCTCCCTCACTAAGGTGATACAAATGATGCGCCAAAGAAAACCTGGGACGTGGAGCATCGGCCCCGAAGCCGGACGTTTCGCCCGTTGCGAGGATGTACATCCTAAAATTTAACATCGAGCCGAGCCTGAAAAAAGAATCTGGATGATGTTGTTTCTATATACCCTAGGCGCCCTAGGTTCCGGATTAATTTTCAGGTGTAATTCGATTGTAGTGTTCAGGCTACATGTCAATCCTCTTTTCATCAAAGGCGTCCTGAAGGCAACCAGCAAAAGCTGATACACAAAGAGCCACATTATAACACATTCATCATCATTCATCAACGGCTAATTGGAATCTTTCCCTTGGCCCTCACCAAGAGTTTGGTTAAAGGCCTTACGGGCCCGCGGCCCCTTTGCTTTTCTGGTTCTTGCAGGCATCCATGACCAGGGACATGGTTTCTGTGGCCTATCTATCTTCATCACGCAGCTGTCATCCAAGATAGGTAAGTTGCATTTTAATGTCAATGACTGGGGTTGAAAAAAACTATGTACATCTATGTACTGTATCTTACACAAGCGTTACATATTCCTTATGGTAGGTATCTCCAATAAATCGACCTAAAATAAAATGGCCATTGACATTCCATGGGGCACCACCCTGCATGGGAACCTCTGCTGCCTTGGAGAACAGCTGATAGCTGCGATGGCTGCTTCCCCAAAAGCCACCAAGAGTTCAAGTCAATCTGACTCAAATTTATCAATCTTGTCACAATTCAATTCACCAACCTAAAAGAAGATCACATAATCATATTTAGTAAGTAAGACATCTATAAATGGACCGTTTGTTCATAGCCATCTTCAATTAGCACAGAGTAAGTTCATTTTGGTTTGGGATGGTGTTGTTCCCTCTAACCGAATCTTGGCTGACGTCGGCCAGTGAAGTCCTTCTAAGCTGAATATTTCATCCAAATCTATCTTGCTACTATTGCGTGTACATAAATGAATATAATATAATATATTATATATACACCATTTTATTGTTACGCATGATATATCATGTATTTTTATCGTCATTACCCTCCAAGAATATCGCAACAAAGTACAGTGGGCGTGAATATGTTTTACCATCCGGTAATCAAACATGGCAATGGACAATCCACCATTTATAGATGACTTTATCATTAAAACGTCCATTTCTAGCGGATTTCCCGTTGCCACGTTTGATTCCCGGAGGGTGCCCTGATCTGCCACCATTTCCTGGGCTGAAATCACCGGTTTCCCAAGTGGGGCCCCAAGTCACTTCTTCAGCAACTCGCGCGTGGTCCGTGCTATCCTGGCTCCATGTGGCAGCTTCAAAAATTGTCCGTGGTGGGTTGTTGGAAAGCTTTGGAACGGAAATTACACGGACATACTTAAATAAATTAATATATATAATTATATATATAACTACATATATAACATATCTGCCATATATATATATATATAACATTTATGTTATAATACATAATATATATATAGGTATAATTATGATATATGGAAACTATCCAGTACTGTAACTTACATTTTTACTGTGGACATATGTTGAAATCCACCATTTGAGATTGTTCCCTCGGAACTATAGGTTCCAGTTGGTTTACTGGAACCCAAAGAGCTGCGGTCCCAAACTCTCTATCCCTTGCGACCTGATCGATTCTCTGGAGTACTGCTCCGCCGTGATCTAGGCCGAAGGGGAAACACTGTAGGGCGCGGACGACATTGCATTTCTGAGCTTGGAGATGCGTTTGGTTTCAATCAATTGATATAACCCCTTCCCCCTATTACAAAATGTACCCCCAATATTAGAAAGTATAGGGTCCGTTTTCAATTTTGGGAAAGTTGAAGCTATCCCCCTTAGAAAACAATCCAAACATGAGGGTACCATTTGAGGGTTTCACCCCCTGTGTACAAAGAGAAACTAGTCAACACATGTCACACACACAACAAGGTGTTTAACTTAGTTTTTGGGGATAGTTCCGAAATCCCGCCTTTTGGCAATATGTTAATTAGATTCCAAACAGCAACTCAATAATTCAATCGATATTGAAATTTGAAAATACTAGTTTTTCTTCTTGAAAACTTGAATATTCAGGGGAAGCTTCGCACCAATATCCCATGTTCTCCAGGACTAGCGCCGCCCGTATCGCAGACGCCATGGCACCGCATCCGTCTCCTTCGCCGCCTTCATGGTGATATCCACATAGACCTCGGGAAGCTAAGGCTGGTTTCCACCGTGAACATGTGGATCTAACCAGGGATATGGGCATATACTTTATGAATGGGAAATCCTGTTTGGAGATATTGTTGGCCAACAATCAAATGAAACAACATCTGAATAGAATTTGTCTCTCTTCACCGCCTTCTCAAGGAGTTCAGCAAAGTTTTTTAGGTGAGTCAGGATGAGTGAGGTACAACTCTGCTAAGTGGAAGAGGGGTGTCAGCAACCGAGCTGGTGCAATGGAGTTGAATGGATTGTTGTCCTCTCCCAGGGACAGAATGGATAGCTCAAAACATAAGATATGCCGATGCCCATGTGGGGTAACTAGGTGATCTTATTTTGTAACATTGAGCTGAGCATGTATAACATAGAGTAAACTTTGACTGCAATGGTTCGAAGCATCCCTTTTTGAAAAACATGTTTTGCTGCGCCTTCAAATGGGTTCATTATGACATGGCCATTTAAAAGGGGCTACAGAACCAACAACATGTTTGTTTTTTTTCTCCGAGACCTATTGAAAACTAATGAAGAGAAATATATGTAAGTTGCAGGCCAAAACTCTTCATTCACAACTGCATCTGTCAAAGTAGATATGTCCTTCAGCAAACTGGTAGATTCCTGGAGTTTGCGGCCTCCTCATGCCTTTGCACTCTACTTGGAAGGCTTCAGATGCACATGACCAGTCCACCTGTCATTCCCTTGGCGTACTGGGATGCCGAGGGGCTGCCAAGATCACATTGAAAATTCCTCAGGGTATTGGGATGATCCCTGAAATTCGGATCCATGGTCAGCAAGTGGGTACCATCTCATGATCCTCCTGCAAATTCATTTATAGAACTTGAAACCGATGTGTTTCTCCAGGATCAAACGGTATTAAAAACGGTGAGTTTTCCATACTTCTAAGATAACTACAAACATATACTACTGAAATGGGTATATTTAAACACACTATTTAAACAATGTGGTGAATATTGCTTGGTTCTCACCCCCTGCCCTCTGGTAATTTAACCTAGCTATTTAAAATGTCCATTTATAGTTGTTTCACCCATTAAACATTGTGATTTTCCATAGTTATGTTAGTTTACCAAGAGGGTACTTAAAGTTTAACTTCCAGTGGCTATGCGTGAATTACCATCATCCTCCCCAAAAAGAAACAAACCTCCAAGGGAATGGCCAAGAACCGCAGCGGGTTAACACAGAGCTTTGATGGGTACGTTTGCAACGGCGAGGAGGGACTTATCATCCCCAAAAGCAACATGTTATCCAATGGAAATAACATGAAATTGCCCATTGAGTCATCTTCACAATTTGTTCGAACAAATCCAAAACCTTCTATTGAGAGCTATTAACACAAGCATATACCCATGAAATATGCCCAAATATTGAGAGTTAATTCCCCATTCTATATTCATTGTTGTTTACATCCCACAAAATATCCCCATCATTGTTGGCTAAAATCCGTGCTTTGACCACCATATGTATGGATACAGTTTCTAGTCAACCTACATGTCCACCATGGAATGCGATATGCCCAGCCTAGCTGGAACATACCCCCTGGTAACTGAACAAAGTGCCATGGACAATTGCCACTTGTTGACGGTGATTTCCATAGCTATGCAGAATTATTGGAGGTTATACAACCAAATCAACCCAATGTATTTTTGCGTACCTGTTTATGATTTTATGTATGTATTAAAAAATGTGTGTGTATGTGCACCCAACATGAGCTTCAAACCGCCCAACAAAAACAACTTTGGTCCCGAGGCCATGATGGCGCTAGCCCGGCACGGCCTTACCGCCCAATGTGGCCCAGCATCCCATGGTGACCAACATGTAGCTGGCCACATAGGCCAAAACAAAGGAATTACCAAACTCGGCGGCCAACATGTAGTGGATGGGTTGACCAGCTTCATTCACCTGGACATCAGCGGACCACCCCTCCTTCACACACAAAATCACAACTAGTAACTAGACTATCTATCTATCTATATATATATAAATATGCATATGAAGAGAAACATTAAAACAACTGACTAATATAGTTTATACAACGTACTTGGCCCAGTACAGTTTGTAATCAGATTCATGCTAGTATGATGGTACATATAGAGATTCTAACATACTGATCTCACTTGACCTCTATGCACTGTAAAATTAACATTTTGTTTTTAAAATTTTAACATAAGCATGTAACCATGTATCTAAATATTTGTACCGACCTATCTATAATATTCTATAACTCTATAACAATCTAAATAATATGTAGTATATGTATATGTACGCATGTACGCATATGTATATACGTACGTATGATATTGCATGATTATGTATGCATACAGATGTACAGACACAACAGCCATTGAAAATGAAGTATCGAATGTACGTCTCTGCTGCAAATGAATGGACAAAGAACCCCAACAACCCCAGGAACGGAATAAACCGTACAAAGGGTGCAAATTGACACCCGAAGTGACCCCGGATAGTGTTTTGTAGCGTCTCAGAATGCATGCGACTGTGCTGATACAGGAGGCACTCCAGACTCCAAACTAAGGCAGGAACGAAGGGCTGTTAAGAAAAAACAAAAGGTTCATGTTCCTTACGCGTTCTGTTTGTTAAACGTTGGGCGGGTTCCTTCTATGCTCTGTCTATTAGGCAGCAATACCACCTGAGGCGATTTTTCAAACAACATTCGTGACCGAAATCAAACCGAACATCGCCTAGACTTGGTTGAATGCAAACACAGGACAACCAACTGCTGCTTTGATGGCTCCTGAGCTTCGCTACAGTTTCGTACAGCCAAAAGAATGCAAAAAAGATGTCTGGTTGATGATTTCAACCAATTCCTCTCAAAACATGTGTGCTACAAACCCATGTTTTTTTTACCAGTTATCATTCGTTTCAGGGCCCGCCCAGAGTTAGTTGGTCAACCCGCTTTAGCAACTGCAAGCAGTTCCACCGCGCGACACATTCTCCTGTGAAGCATCGGAAGGCGGTGAACATTGAGTGAGGAATGTTGTAGAAGTATCGTGTGAGGCCCAGCTTTTCCTTCGGAGACGAAGGAGCACTGTGGGTGAAGAAACATCTGAAATACCCCAGTCATATAGATATACTGGAATATCGCAGTATATTGTATAGAAAGGTGATTTGCCATTCTTTTTGTAGGAACTTATTGTCCTATCTTTTTTTTTGGGGTGCTACCCTCCGGTAACCAACGACGGCAATCGAAAACCCAGCCTTTACGGAGAATTGTCCCACATTGAAACCTCCATTTGGAAAGTATTTTCCATTGCTACGTTTGACTACCGGACGGCCAGAGGCTAATCCCATTCATAACCATTATTATAACAATTAAGCCTACAGCTTCAGAAGAGAACAAATAAACGCTCAAGGATATCTATGCCCGTTTACCCCCAAAAAAAAACGCGTTTGCAACATCGCCGAAAAAAAGTGCTACGAACCAACCCTTGAAAACCCAGCCATCTCAGTGACATGGGCGTGCACACACCAGCGCGGGCACATTTCCTGGATTTCATCAAGGTCACCATTGCCCAATCGTTGTGCAGTTGTCATGACAGCGTATTCATGAGATAATGTCAGATAATACATGTGCATTCGTCCGTCTTCATAAGGTTTATTTTTGCACTAACGCGTGAATTCTGAAAAGAACATATCTTCAGTTCGCGCTCCTTTGCAAATATGTGCGCTCTTTTGCGGGTATTTGCGCTCTTTGCTGCCGGTTGAGTTTCCGCAGTCACAACCATAGAACTCAAACGCAGAAACGCAATTCTCTGAAACAGGCAATCTGGTTGCACAATCGCATGAAAGTCCCATTCTGAACTTTAAATATATTTTTTTTAAAGATATATGCTCTTATGAAGGCCCAGGAGCATTATCTAACTACTATTGTTCCATGAATCCTGTCATCCCGCCGGCGATGCCGCCATGCCAAGCATCTGCAACTTCACTGTGTCCAATCCTGAAGCGGCTCACGAGGACAGCACGACGATAATACCCTACAGTGATTCATAATGGTGCTTAACGCTTAAAACTTCATTGTGGTTAAAACTGGTTATGGAATTACCTTCTGGTAATCGAACGTGGCAATTGGACATCGCCTAGACATGGAAGTTTTGATGGGAACACCAATAACTGTCAATAACTGGTGGATTTTCAATTGCCACGATTGACTGCCGGAGGGTGTATGTATATATATATATATGTGTGTGTGTGAGTGTTTGCGTGTAAATGAAAGCGTTATATAGTACATTGCACTTTACATTGTGAACATGATATGTCGGCCTGCAAATGAGCAAATGTGACAAGGCCTCTCTGGGTGTGGGGGTCACTTGAAGTCCATTTGTTGTTATATAGCTGTATCAGGTTGTATTTCCATGTCATGTTTTTGTGCATTGAAAAAGGATGTTTGCCCGTTAGGTCCATCACCAATTAGTTTCGCTAAGTCAATGGTCCCAGAAAGGCGATCAAATGTGACCAGTTGGATGCAACATGTTCAACCCCAGGTGCACACAAATTACAAAGGGGCAAATAGTCACATCCCAACAGTAAGGGGTGAGTTGGCCCATAACCCACTCGAACTATGAATTAATACATCAACCATAAGTATTCACAAGTCCTAGTTAGATCTAGTAGACTAGTGAAGTAAACCAACAAACTTACCTATCGTAAACGGATGCCCAACAACCATCCTCACTCCACATCTTTTGTGACTCGCGGCGTCAAGGTGGCAAAGCCAGACATGACATACAAAACCGTGAAGAGAAGGACGAAGGCCTACGGGATAGTGTGGGGATCATGTGGGATCATGGGAAAAGGATAAAACAACCATCGAAAAGCAAGGCTTGGTTTCTACCATGACTTTTTAAAAGGGGTTCCGATTTTCCCATCATCCAGATTATCACATATTTTTTGTTGGCCCGGATTTGCCCCAGCCGCTATAGCCTTTATTTCCTTACTAAAAGTGATCAATAAATAGTAGCTTGGAATGGACGATAAGTTAGGTTCCTCCTGCTTTCAGATTTTTCAGAACCTCCGATTTGAATCTGCTGCACGTAATATGACAAATTGTAGGATCAAATGTCAGGTTTGCGGAGGCTGCATAAGAGTCCCAAGCATGGGACCCCGGGCCCCATGCTTGGGATGTTCCGGTTGCAAATGGATGCAGAACCACAGGCCGAAGGGTTCTATCATGCTATGACCTACTTGTGGAGGTGAAAATTGCCATTGTTACTCTCTGGTAATTTGACTGTTTGCTATGGAAAATAATCATGTTGCATAAGACAATCATTTAAAGATGGGCGATTTTCCATAGCAAACTGCTAGATTACCAGAAGATGTAAATTTCTATATCCCATTATATAGCAATCTTCCCAATTAATTCGCAATGTTTGATGGAACGAGTACATCACCATATTTTCCACCCCAAATGGCGCCACCCAGAACCATAGGTCGATCAAAGCTACGGACAACCACCAAGGAACCAGCAAGAGCGTTCGAATACCTGCGATGAGTCCTGCGAGGAAAAAACCCTTGGAAGTGACGTGAAGATCGGTCAACACAGTTGGGGTATCAAAAGATATAACTTGTAACCAATGAAACACATGCTGAACTTCAGGATGTTCATGATTATATAAACTACAAATTCCATAAGTGTTGTTTTTTTTTTTTAAGCGGTAGATGGGGGTAGAGAACTTTGACCCTATGTTGTTTTCTCATCAAAGGGGCATAATCACATAATCATTACTCTTCAAGGCCGCCCGCCCATTTCTCCGCACAGCCAGAGCAAAAGATTTTCACAACATCGAACACCAAAGAAACGCCAAAGATCCCTTCCTCCTGTGATTTAGCGAGGCTTTACACATATTTGGGACTATTTAGACTATTTATTAGTAGGTGTTTATTAGATTTTATTAGGGGAATGGGACCAGCTGGACCACACGTTCAACAAAATTCCGGGTGGGAAATTGTTGTTCTTTGGATTAAACCCGAGGGGATCAAGCTCTGAAGAGTAACAGCAGCAATTACCTCAGTATCCCAAAGGAATCGCACAGCTCGACAGCCAAGTGTGGTAAACCCAATCATAAAGCCATCCCCAGCCCATGGGGATGGTTTATACCACCATTTTCCAGGATTTTTTTTGGGGTATGATTTATTTTGGGTATATACCATTATACCATTGTATACCATTTTACCATAAGTATGTCAAATGGGTATAAGTGCCACCAGCCAGGTTATACCATTTTACACTGGATGATTTGTTTATGACACTCATGACACTCATGACACTGCACACTTGTTTTCCAGATTTCTTTTTGATTTACCAGGTTATTGCAAACAAATCTGCAAACAAGTGGATGACACTCATTGACCAAGCGGGTCATGTTGCAGGTATCCGGGAAAGTAACAAAGAATAGTTGTTGAATGTATTGTTCATATCATGTTCGTGCGTTGCCATTGGAAAAAAGGCCAGTCATATGAATATATATATATATACAACTATATATATATATATATATTCATATTTATTCATTTATCTATTTATTCATTTATATGCTCCTATTCCTACATGAACAAATCCCATGTCCCGGGTGTCAAACATCAGCTGAGGAGGAACCGCCGTCCTTTCACCATCAAACGCAGGTCTCGCATGATGCGGATCCGGAAGACTTTGACGATTCGTATCAGTCGGATCAAACGACAGAACCTTAGAACATGATGGCAAAGCCCTCAAGATATAGTTATATCATATAAATAAATATATATATATATAGAGATATTAGACTATGGATATGACATATATATATATTACACATCATATGATAGAAACATGGGAATCGAAGCAACCATGATGTAACCAGCTAGATTTCGCCCACCACACTGGTTTCAGTGGATTGGTCTTGGGTTTTCAGCTAGTTCTGACTCCTATTGGTCCTATGTCTATGGTAACAAGTGGTAAAACACAGATGAACCATCAAATGAATCAAATCACATGTCAATGTCAAACATGCAGAGTATGTATGCATATATATATATATGTGTGTGTGTGCGTTTCTCTGTTCAAATGTACGCTGCAAGTACTTAATACACAAAAAAAAACAAGTGAGGCTCATCTGGCACTCAATGAGCCAACACCATCATTTCATTAACGGTCGGTCGTCCAAAGAAAGCTCCTTTACCCGCAATGAATCTCAATGATATGCTTTAATCAACCAAATGGACCAGGAAGGTTTCTGAATTTCTGAATATAAGAAACATGTTCAATTGCCACGCGGTCCCATGCTCATTCACAATGACTATGGGGTCATGGGTAGTACAAACTCCTTGGCTTGGCCCACTGAAAAACGTGGGTCATGGCTCAGATCCTGCAAGTAACCTGGACCCCTGTGTGATTGAAATCTGAACCGGAACCATCGGTTTTTCCAACTGTTTTTTTCTGAGTATATTCATGTTGCTTGCACTGATAAGTATGAGAGAATCTTGTCAGAATGGCGCAGCTCCTCCCATCTTTGTTCAAGAAAAAACCTTGTCAAATTGTCCACTTCAGCAAGACACCCATCTCAATTAACTAAAACTATTTTATAGATATACACATATATTCATATATATATATTATATTAATATTAATTTATATATTATACAAATATTAGTAGTATAATGTAATATACGATAACCCCTTTGAACCCAGTCAAATCATCACAAGCTATAAATCAACTTAGTAGGGGGGCCCTTCCTGCGGCTGTTTCCGAGAGACCGAAGAAGGGATGCGTGTTGAATACTCGCATCGGTTCCAAAGAGCTGCAAGCAGAAGTCCTAGAGATGCCCCCGACCACCTTTCTGGATGGTTAACCCTCCATTCCAAGGATCGCTTCAAGACAAATGTCATAATGTCATTTGGGTTCCAGTTCAGGATCACATGGATTACATCTAGAACTGCAAAAGATGACTGGCAAATTTCTTGGATAATCCTAAATGATCCTAAATGCAGGCAGGTCAGCCTGACCAGATTTTCCCAGGTTACTGTACTACCCCCTTTATTGAAGTATTTGCTCTGAACGGCAACTGAGCCAGTACATGTCCAAGTACAGCAAAAAGCGTCTGGATGTGAAACTTGCCACTTGGAATCAGATTTTAGACGTCAAATAGATATTCAACAGCAAATGCTTTTCCATGATGTTCCTGTCAAAAAACAATGTTTATATATTCTATCACAGATAGAAACTTCTCCAGGATTGGTATGGAGCCTCATACGCCATTACCGAAAGCACCAACAACTGGAATGAACAGTCATTGGGTGCCACTATATAACGTCTTACCTCTCCCCAACTAACATAGATCCTGCCATATAGGGGTTTGGAAGACTGCTCGTCTCCTTGTCTAAACATTGCTGATTCTGTGGGTCAATACTAGTTGTGGTGAATGGCATGCTGTAAGCCACAAACAAAAAAAGGGTTCTTACCGCCCACGATCAAATCGCTTCTGAGGAGCTGAGATGCCAACAGCCACCAAGAAAAGATCGAACCAATTCCTGGACGCGTCGGGGGCTGCGGCGTTAAGAGTGATTTATGTCTGTTCTTCTTCGACTGTCGAATTTACGTCCCTCCAGCTAAGGATATTGATTTGTACTTAGCGACTACTAATTTTGGTGGTCAGAGATTCCCTGGTGCAAGGGCGGTGCAAGACCGAATCACTAGGGACCGGTTTTCCCAACCAGCTTGGGGAATAGATTTGGATTAATTTGGTATACCCGGAAGAAACCATGACAAACCATAGACAAAATTTCAGGTGCTGAGGGCCCCCCAAACCAGTTTCATAACCCATTTCATGGATAGTATCATTTGATCAGGGGTTGAAAGTGGTCGGGAAAAAACAAAGACAAACCAAAAAAACATTTATTTCCATATCAGGGACAGTTAAAAGCGTACGACGTATTAATGTCTGAAGAACATCGTGGAACCCAGGTAGCCAAGAGCGATTGAAGGTCGGCTTGACAACCTGCAGATAGTCTGTGGCACCACGCAGCTTAAATTTAACGCTGGAAGATTGGGGTGCATTAGAAACTATTAATGACTTAGATTATGTGCTATGTATGACTTGCCAACAAGATGTCTTGTCGACATGGGCACACGCACACACACACATATATATATATATAATTATATACATCGCCGGAGATTGATGTTTCCTCCGGTTCCGGCACTTCTGAGGGTACGATAAACATCGATAAACTACCAGATTATCATAAACTACCGGTAAAGAATCCATGACTAGCGTTGGACACACTGCCCTTTTTATTGCTGAGCAGTAAATGCCCACATTTATGACAAACAAGAAACATCATTCAACAACCCAAGCATGATTTACCTAGAATCCAAAGTAGATCCGAAATGTTTGTCTGAAAATAATGAGGCTACACCCAAATCCAAGGGTTGATCATGGTTGATCATTTCAAATAATTTTTGCCATTTGGCGGATTTTGTTGGACTACTACCTCCAAAATCACCATTTCTATGGATGCTATAAACCATCCCCAAATTTTGGAAGGCCCCACCCCAAACTCCCAAACTTCTGCCGAGCGGCCAGGGACTTTCAGGTCCGCACCAATATCGACCACATTTGAGCCTCCGTGGACATAGGCCCATATGGCCCCATATGGGCCCATGGCGCTGACCCGCTTGGAAAGCACACACTTGCGAAGTCATGAAAGACGGTCTTTTTTCATGAATGCAAAGTCTGATTACCTCATGGTAGATTGAAGGCATCACTCGGCCATACCGAGTTAAACAGGCCAAGCTTATCCGTTGACATTTGAATGTCAGGTTGTTTAAAAGAGAAACCAATACGACTCAATCAAACGTGATCATGAAATGACTGAATGACGGCATGCAGGTTCTTGGGTTAGCCTGAT
>Ga0126342_10010103_pt1 | contig 16887 bp, 15 predicted proteins | sample Cyp1metagenome_FD_92528 | JGI IMG/M metagenome (GOLD analysis project Ga0126342, IMG submission 92528) | Coral microbial communities from Lord Howe Island, Old Settlement Bay, Australia - Cyphastrea 1 metagenome | ecosystem: Host-associated > Invertebrates > Cnidaria > Coral ... | reverse complement strand
GAAACGGCACGCGAAGACTGAGCAATGCAACTACAACCCATGATCACTATAAAATGGAGGCTACCAACCCCCAAAAAGAATGACTTCCTGAAACCTCCTGACTCTATAGAATGGGAACACCCAGCCCCCATACATGAGTGTCATGCCAAAAAGGGCATCACTATAAAATGGAATTTAATATTATAAAATCAAAATTTTCCTGCCCCCCTGGGGTCACTATAAAATGAAAGTACCAACCCCCTAGAAAAAAAACTAGCTAAATTCTGTCTAAAAAAAATGGTTTAGTGGGACCCCGGGGTACCCCATTTTAGAGTGGTTATTCCAAAGGGGATATTATAATAATATATGAATATATGTGATTAAATGTTATGAAATTTGGTCAAATAGTTTGGTCTGAATGTGCAGTTGCCTGTCTGTCGGGTATATAAAATATTATAAAATCTGGTGGCTACTAAAGATTGGGTACCAAGGCTATAAAAAATACAATCACAGCAGGCTTCCGTGAGGCAAGGCCCTAAAACAATCGGATGATTTTCAAGCCATGTGCGAGCCTCCAGCCAACATATTTGCATGGCGGCCACAGAAAGCTAATTATTGTGATGGTCCTGGGCTATTCTGGACTGATAAGTTGACCCTAGGAATGGCAAATTGTGTGTTTTTCTCCTCATTCAGCATCTACAATTTCAGATCCGACCAGGTCTGACACCTCCCAAGATCATCAAATTTCAAACTGCAAATCTCCGCATCCGTCCTGTTTTTTTTTTCCAGCTTCTGGGAGTCCAAGGGCAGGTGCTCCATGATGCTCCACTATGGCAAGCAAATCAACTTGCCATCGTTCGCTGTGACCGGCGCCGATGGGGCCAAATCATCGGATTCACGGACATGTCACCATTTATCACCTTGGAGACGGGTGCATTGCTGTTTGAAGAGGCGACTACAGTAGGCAAGGGGTCTTCAAGGGTCTTCAAACCCCTCGATTGAAGAGGTGAGGTGCGGAAGCCAGGGATTTTGAATGTAACTCCCTGGGATACTGGTGTGATACCACCCTTGTTCATCCTTTTTCTAGGAACCCCTCAGCTCCACAATGCTCGGGTCTTATGTATAACTTAAACAATTGGAAGTTTCCCCTTCGAATGATGCTGTTTCAGTCATTGGATATCATTGGGGGCCTCAGTCCTGGGCACAAATTCAAGTGAAAATTATTTGGAGTCACCCAGCCAAACCATGATGGAATCCACATTTCTGCTTTTTGTGTTCCCATTTCTCTCGGGTACAGTATATAATAACATATAATAACAACATATAAGAAGTGGGTAGTTTTTGCTGGCGCGAGGCTTCATGGAGCTCTCAACTGAAAGATGCCTTCCTTCTTTACCTCCTTGCTTCCTTCCTTCCTCACACACCTAAATGCGTCAGAAAAAACACCCTTAAAAGCCCACCCAAAAAAATCGGTGAGCGACTTCAGGGACTCGTCCGGGCAGAAACCCATCAGAACCAGGGCTCACAATCGCACAGTTCAACCAGGCCAAGCGCTGGTGCCTTGGTGGGAGTGGCCTGCCCATTAGTGTTGTAGAAACTGCCGGACGTATGTGGATAAAATTCACTGGCCCTGATTTGAGGGTGTTGAGGAGTGTGGGAAATCCATTTGCTTTGTACATCTTACATCCCACATACCGCATGTATACAGTGTACCATCAGTATGCCTATCCTAAACCCAGCAGCCCCAAGGGGCAGGTATTGGGTTTGCCCTTTCAAACAGTGCAGGATGACCAAGACACTAAGGTTTGACTTCCTCTGGGACAATCCCAGACCACAGCTCGAACTCATCCTCCAGAGTAGTCTCCTTCACGTGATTATGGCAGCCACATGGTTCTCTTGTTCCACCTTACGTGAACAATTGAAAGCATACCAGCATAGACCCCTCAACAAGCTTGCTAGTGCGCTTTGTAGGCATTCTAGATATATCAGTCACTCAACCCGCCCATATGGAAATCATCGGCTTTGACCCAACCCCAAGCATTGCTCCCGTCCTTCCCCATTTTTCGCAGGACCTTCGTTAAACTCTCGAAGGCACTGGCAGTGTCTGGGTGCCCTTGTCCCACCGTGGCAAACTTTGCGCAAAGGCACTGCCGGCGCAAGGCTTCAGCCGCGTCCAGCTTGCCTATGCTGTTTTACCAATGATCTGATGAAACTTCGTTGATGGCCAGCAAATATCAGCAATCAGTACGTATGTTGAATGATTTTCAACAGGCATTTACCCCTGCGTTCACACACAGGGTTTACAAAGTGAAACGAACCACACCCAAACGATCAAAGAAAAAGTGAGTATGGGTCAACATTCAGGGCTCTCACGGTGCATCTAGTTTGCAAGCTGGCTGGTGGCATTTGCACCCTTGAAGAACGGGGCGGGTAATCATCCCAGATGGGTCTGAAACCTAATTCAGATTAGTTCAATACATCTGTATATTACATGTATCACCAGCCAGCTGTGACTATGAGATGCTTTGACCCATACCCCTTGCTCTTGTGCAAATGTGAAAAGTCCCATCTTCAGAGACAAGTCTGCGAGATTGCTCTTGAGTGTCAAGGTCATCACGTCCGCGTTGACATCTTCATCTTCCACTGCCCGTGCCCTGATGTCTAAACATTGGAGATACAAAGCCTCTGCCTCCTGCCGGTTGGTAGTTCAGCCACCCAAAAAATCAAACAAGGATAAACAAAATGGGAAGTCGATTAGAATCGTCATCCCAAATGGACGATCAAAATCAATTCAGCCTCTCACTAGTGGGGAGCACCCACAGAAAGAAAAAACACACACAAAAAAGATTGGTCATCAATCGATATCAATCGTTATCATGTGAACCTTGCAAGTTATTGGGGCAAGCTATTTTGATCCATGATCCCTGTTTTTGTGGAGCTCAGAACATTGAAACCATTGACCCAGTCTCATTGATGATATTCCACAGTTTGTCGCCAAGATCAGGACATCCCTCCCCTATGTTACCAGTACGATCAGTACAAGTATATCTAAGTAAATACACACACACAGATATATATATATATATATGTATATGTACACGCGCACACACACACACACGCATATATATATATGTATCTATGTATCTATGTATCTATGTATCTATGTATGTATGTATGTATGTATGTACAAATACATATTCACAGTTTTGGCCACCTCCGGTGAATACTCCAATTACATCCAACTACTGCTGACTTGGCTGCGCTACAGTAATCGTGTAACAAGCAAGCTGCTCCATACCACACACCTCCCCTTGCTGCAGCCGCACCGAAACATCAATTCACCCTTCCTGCTATGCAGCGCCTCTCACATACCAAATCCCAACCACCATGCATCCACTATTTGAACCATAAATTGAAGAACCAGCCTGATAGTTCTCCTTTTTCTTGCGCAGCAATGCTGCCAAATAGGTCATGGAGACCAACCTCTCCTCGTACTGCTGCTGTGAGAGAGTGTGTTCGTAACTTGGGGATCTTGGGGGTCATCATCCCATTTTTCCACGCGTTTTAGGAATGGAAGGCGAAAAGATTTCCAAGCCACCAATTGCCATTCTTGAGATGAAAAAAAGAAAACAACACTGAAAACCAGTCAACCAGTCTGACCAGTATCAGGATGCTCAGCTCCCAAAGCTCTTTCTTGCTTTTCCACACAGCTTCGCAGCAACTCTTCCGCTTCCGGGCGCTGGTCCAGTTTGATCAAAGAGAGTGCCAAGTGGTGCATAGAATCTAAGGTGCCTGGGAGTCGGAGTATGTGAGTTTAGATCCTGGTGGAACTGGGGTTCCAACTACCGTAATTATACTTAAGGTAGTTAAAAAGTATAGGGTTCTTAGGGGGAGGCATGATGCGAGTTGGTGACCCTGAGATGGTGCGGAAATCCGCGGGCTCGCTAGCTCTTGATGATAACTGTGTCATCATAAGTCAGGCCTGATTTGAAGCAATTTTTCCTGACGTTCCGAATAGGAGCCATCACGCATAGTCTTCCAGTGATGTCCTTCTTGAACCCCCAGTCTTACAGTGATGTCGTTCTTGGACCCCCAGACTCACTTGCTCGTTTGAATGGAAACCCTGCAACAAGCAGGGTTTTAGACAATGGTTTTCAACTCCTTGGATTTCCAGGGGTAGGGGTGCTGCGCCAGTGCTCAAATTGAAGGGGCGCCAACGCATGAAATGGGATTCTTTCTTTTTGATGTTCATGAATCATGAAGAAGAAACCTGTCAATATCATCCAAACTTGGATGCGTTTCAAACAAACAGGTTCCCCATGTGGAAGCCTTTTGGAACAAACACACGCAGTCGCAAAATTGCTGCCCTTAAGAAGCAAAGGCTCTCAAAATAAATGCAAGTTTTCAGAGGTGGTTGTCACCAAGTAGATGTGTGCCCTCCAAGAATGAAGACCTTTCCCAAATGGCGCCCTTTGGGGTTTCTGAAATCTAAGCACTTTTGGAAGAGTCCACACATGGAAAAGCATGCAGGATTGCAGATTCTTGGCATGCTAGTTTTACCGTCCACATGCATGGTTTCAGGGCAAATCTATATACAGGCTTCAGAACAGGAAACGTCAACTAATACATGAGAAACCCATGGATGCTGGTCAAAGTTTTCTTCAACCAAGACCTTGATCTTAGCATTTGTGATTGACGTCACCAAGATCTGTGCCCCCGCTTGGAGTGATGTTCCAATTACGTCTGGGGACTTCCCAGCCAGCCACCTGTGATTCGAGCAACGTACATGTTTAAATTCAGGTGTCCTCCTGCAAGATTTGAATAGGTAGTTCGTCCATTTTGGTGCGACCACTTTAGCCACTTTTTGCAGGTTATACAATGGTGCCTGTGTGTTACACATGCAAATCAATAACAATAATATATATATATATATATTTATATCTAAGAATGCTAAATATACACGCACACACACATACAAATAAATATATTTACATACATACATAACATTACATTACATTACATTACATGACATGACATGACATGACATGACATGACATGACATGACATGACATACATACATCCATCATTCTATTCCATTCCGTTCCGTTCCGTTCCGTTCCATTCCATTCCATTCCATTCCATTACATACATATATAGCATGATAGCATGATAGCATGATAGCATGCATGCATGCATGCATGTATGTATGTATAAACATATAAATATTTATGTATATATATACATACACATAAGTTGAATCCCCAGCCAGTTATTGGCTGCCTTACCATTAAGCACTGAGTTCTCCAAAGTCTCTCTTTTTCACTCCCCAATCGACCCATTCTGACAGAGTTGCTGGGATGTTCCGGGCTCACTGCCACCCTGGCCTTCAAGCAGCTTCGATGGAGCTCCGCGGCCTCATGGTGCCTCCCCAGCTTCCGCCACAGGGCGGCCAGGCTGGTCCTTGGCACTGCTTGGTCTAGGGGAACTGCTAAGGATCACCAAGGATCCCTGCAACAACCTAATGTCCCCACGAACCTTAAACCATGAGTACAATCCCCAACCAAAATGGCAGAAACTAGCAAGCTTCTCACATCGTGGAGGCTTTAAACAAATCATTGCCGCACACATCTTCAAAAAGGGAAACAGCATGATCAACTCAGAGCTGCCCAGATTCATGCACGTCAAGGTATCAGGTTGCTCAGCTCCCTGGGTCTCTCTCTCTAGCTCCAGGCATCTCTGATAAAGCTCCTGAGCCTCATCATGTTGATCCCTTTTCACCAACAAACTCGCCAGATTGTGCATTGAAATCCTTGGTTGTTTGAATCATCGTCTTGGGGGTGGAGCAATTTCCAAAAAAGATACATCTCCGGATTCTTCAAACATTAGGCAAGACCTGGAATTTTCCTCATTGAGAAAATGGTTGACTTTTTGGACTCTCAGCACCAAATGGGTTGAATCTTCATTTTGATGGATTTACGTCGCCTCTGGTTGGGACTAATCAACAAGTCTCAATGTGTGCGGATGTTCCGGACCAAGCAATTCTGTGCGCCCTTCCAAGCATTTGCGATAGAGCTCCTCCGCTTCCTCGTACTTTCCTGGTGATTAAACGAATGAATTCAATCAGTTCGGTTGAAAAGTGCACTTCACCAATGGGGATACACCAGGCAACAACATGTGGGTTTAATATGCTAGACAAAACTTATATAGGGTAGTGCAAACATAAAATGTATCTCAGCAATGAGGAGGAAAAAAACATATATATACCTATTATAGAGTTTACCAGCAAAGCCTGGGGATTCGCCTGGGAAGAATGGAAATGCTTGGGGCTCAAAACAACAAGGAAGAACAACTCCTTGGCTCAAACTTCAGGAAACAAAGAAACGCCACCAGAAAGTCAATCAGTTTGAGCCATCCATCTTTTTTGCGTGAAAAAAAGGAAGGATCGCATCATATCATATCATATTATATCATATTATATCATACTAAATCATATATCATATTGCATCATATATCAGATTACATCATATTACATCATATTATATCATATTATATCATATTATATCATATTATATCATATTATATCATATTATATCATATTATATATATATATCATATTATACCATATTACATCATTTTGTATCATATTATAATGTATTATAACTATATCTATCTATCTAATATAATCTAATCCAATCTAAATCTAATCTAATCTAATCTGATCTATCTAATCTAGCTATCTAATCTATCTATCTAATCTATCTATCATTAAAGGGCCCTGGGATACTCCTCAAAGGGCTACTCCTAAAAGTTGCTATCCTTGCAAAAAAAATCTGAAAACTTCTGAAAAATTCTCAAAAGTTCAAAAAATATCAAAAAACATCTGGAAAAAAACAATCCACGCATTCCAAAACGCATTCCCCCCTCCCAAAAAAAAGAAACGAAAAAAAGGAAAACGGAACAAATTCCACAAAAAAAACAAACACAATTTAACTTATTCCAAAAACAACGAAAAAAATGAACGAAACATTCGAAAAAATAAAAAACAAAATTAAAAAAAACAAAAAATCAAAAACATCAGAAAAATGCAACACAAAATCAAATAAAATCCAAACAATCAACAAAAAATACTTTTTTTTGAAAAAAAGCACGCAAAACAAAAAAACAAACAAATCAAAAAAACAAATCAGACAAACACAAAAAATACATATAACAAACAATAAAAAACAAAGAAAACAAAAATAAAATTTTAAAAACAAAAACAAATCGAAATTTCCAAAAAACAACAACAAATCTTGAAATCATCATTTCAAAAAAACCTTTAAAAACATGAACGAAAACGTGTTTTTTGGAATGAAAAAGAATTATTTGGAATGAAATTGCATTATTTGGAATGAAATTGAAATATTTCGAGTTAAAATTAATAAAAAAGAATGTTCCAGGAGTGTCCCTATGAGGAATGTCCCTCTCCATAGAGAAGAATCTAATCGATCGATCGATCGATCCATCCATCCATCCATCTATCTATCTACTTATCTTATCTTCTCTTATCTATCCATCTATATGTTCTAATCCTTTTTTGAATCCTAATCCCAATCCCAATCCTATCCATCCATCTATCATATCTATCTGTCTATCTATCCATCTTTATTTCTTTCTTGCTTTTTTCATTTTTCTCCGGCTGAAGATTAGCTAGGACGACGGATGACATAGAGAAGCGATCAGCAGCTCAAAAGGAGTTGACTAAAACAGAACGAAGATATCTAAGATGAACCAAGGTTCCCAGATCCTCAAGCACAGCTGCCAGGTTGTTCATGGATGTCAATCGCTTGGGATGGTGAGAGTGCAAGGTGGTGGTCCGTTCCATGAAGACCTGGGTTGTTATGGAATGAGCCCCGCTGGCCTTGCCGGTTATTTTCAGCAACGCTGCCATGTTGTTCAAGGTGGTCAAAGTCTCCTGAGGTTCGCAGCTTTTTGCAGCTGTATTTTGAAGCATTGAAACGTGATTTGGGTATACTTGGGCCAACTATCGTCACGCACCTTTCCAACCAATAGATACTAATACAATGGACTATGCAAGGTGGGTAATTAGAAGGACTACACTGGGAGTTGACGTGCTGGGAGTTTACCCTGAGTCTCGTGCGACGCTCATTTGGTACACTGGGTGTTTGGGGTGGCCTTTCAATGCGCGCAATCAGCTCACATGAACAGCTTTCCCAGGTAGCCTGTGTCCACAATTTCAAGTTGAATGATGATGAATGTTATGCAGCCTCTGTACATTTTGAGAGGGTTATGTGAGTTATGTGTTCATCCCAAAAACCGCTGGGGTTTGCATTTTGTCTGGGGCCCTTATATGTCCCTGGATCCTTCTTTGAGCTTGAATTAAAGCTTGGACTGATATTTGTTGATGAGAAGTTGGCAGGTCCCATGGCACCTCCTCGTGCAGTACCCCTCCAACCCCAAACACCAAAGCCAGCATAAACCAGTACACAACGAGGTGCTCTGAACATCTCTAAACTTTTTGCATGACGACATGAGATGACATGAGCATGTGTACACAATTATAATATAAATATATACATATATTATATGATATTATATGGGTTTTGTATGCCTTTGTGTGTGTGTGTGCAAAATCGCCTACTTCGGGGGGGCCAAAGATTCTTAAGATATTCATTTGCCTTGAAGTGTAAGCCGCCCGTTTTTTAATCTAAATATAATTTCTTAAAATGTTTGGCTTGTTCAATCTTTGCCAACTCTATCGGTTTCTTGGTCGACCATAACCATTTGTGCAGAAATGTACATTTACCATGGTTCTACGAATTCTTCGGTGGTCCACCCTTCCTCCCGGCACCCGTGAGGAAGACGGGGCACCGGATGCCGCGGGCCGTGGGTTCGCTTCCGGGCTTCGTAGCACTGCTGGTAGAGCTCGTCCGCTGCGACGTATCTGCCCATGGCAGCCAGCACAGCCGCCAGATCGTTCTGGGACCTGCCCAATGTGATCCAAAAGTGCCGTTAATTTCCAGTGAAAACCGCCATAGAACTGTGCGACAAATAATGACAACTTGCCGCGACTATGCAGGAAAATGCTATTATAGAAATACATGCTCAATCCATTTTGCATGTTAATTCTCAAGGTTGCTGACGGCTAATTTGAGGAAGGCATGGATAGATTTGGGAGGTGTCTCTCATCTGGGTGGTTGATTTTACCCATCGCAAATGCACATCCTACCTGGTGGATGGATGATATGATTTGGGATGCGTACGGATTCATGTACAAGCCGCTGGCCATACTCCGGAGCAACAGTGCGAACACCAGGAAATCACTTGAAATCTTCAGTCAGAAACAAATTAGTCCCAAAAAGTTTGTCTTGGTATATGATGACTAGACCACGGTGATACCTTGCGACCAACAAGCCTATACAGGTAGTGGGCAACTCAAGCCACTGTGAAACAAAGGCCATGCTCCATTTGGAGCCTATACATGGGTGATCGGTGATGGGCTACCGTCCTTCATGGTAGGGAAGTCCAGGGAAAACCAATGAGTTGCTGGGACACACACACAGGAAACTACAAAGGAACCCACGGATCTAGTTTTGCTTGCAGCACTTACAATCCATGAAACCGAGTTCCAAACTTGAGCAACACCAATGCCAACTTGAGCCAAATTAATTGTCTGTGATTCCTTCTGATCTCACTTCTTAGGTATGTTTGCTGCATAAAAGGACTGCCGACAAAAAAAACTGTCAGTTTTCATAGTTTTCAACACCAGGAAGGTTCCATGTGACACCAAGTGAAAAGGAAGAAATTCAAAGTGCTTCGGAAGTTGGACCTGGTGATCCCATTCCAGATATACAAATGGATTTCTCTGCAGGCCTTGCCCCAGCCCTTGGGTCACATGTCTAACTCCGACTCCTACTGAACAAAGCAACAGCAAAAGACCTCACATTTGGACAAGGAGAGAGATTGCAGGAACCTCTGAGGTTTCGAGAGCTGATGGATGGCAAATCAATATATATATATATAAATAGTTTTTCTTTAACCCAACGAAGCTTTCAACAACAATAGGCATCATAGTCAACCCAAAGTCAATCCACTAAATCCTCCAGCAAAGAACATGTACAGAAAATCCCTTGGTTTTCAACTCATCCCTCTGCTCAAATGAGCCTCATGGTGTCAGGATGGTCCGGGCCAAAAAACTCCTCTCTGGCGGCCAAGCACTTCTGCAGCAGCGTCTCTGCCACGCCTGGGAGGAAAACAATCTGCAACGCGCCCAATCGATTCAGCTGAGGATTGTTCTCTTTCCTCCTAAAAGAGGCCATGGGCTTTATAGCAACATATAGGATGTCTGTATATTTTGAGCCCTGATGTGAGTGCCAAACATGTTGAACCGATTTGTACTTTGATGGGTGTGGCTCTGGATTTTTTTTGCTAGATATTTGTATAATCCCTCAAAGGGTTGCAAACGGTTGGGTTTCCTGCTTGCAACACACCGTTTAGAATCTACAACGCTAGCAGATTCAAAGAACAGCCACACAGTTGTTGCATGTTGCGAGACGCTCAATACAGGGTAGCAACGAAAACACTTTGGCCTTAAATCATTCTCAAACTTTGACCCACGTCAAGCAAGTGGAAGCCGACCTCCTGGAAGAGGATGTGCCACTGTTGGTTTTCTAGCCGTAAGTAAATCCAGACATCCAAAGGGATGTCCGAATTAATGACGAGATTCAGATTTGGTACGATAAATCAGAGCATTGATCATTGGTGCCACAAGCTTGGCTCATACATGCCCATACACCATACTAATGCCGAACTAATCCCCATCATGTAACTACAATTGCATACGTGTGAACAAACACCCCATTCCAGATCAATCTGTGAAACAAAACCATGCTTTTCCCACTAAGAATCAGGGATTCCCATTGCCACTACCTCTGTGCTGCCCATGTTCCTCACATCCCATTCCAATAACCAGCTGCTATGTTGCCCCATCTTAAAGTTGGCTTCTGCCAAGCCGTTCAGGGAGTTGAAGGTGCTGGGATGTTCTTCTCCCAGGGTGCGCTGGCGAAGCTCCAAGCATTGGCCTTGAGAATTCATTGGTCCCCAATACATGTACACCACACGCAGGTACGAAGGTAAATACACACATTACCTATCATTGCCTTAGACATCCTTAGACTACATTGCTTTAGATAAACAACTAAACATACAATAGATTCAATAGATAAACAGCGGTGAACTATGGTGAAACCATTTTCAGTCAGCCAAGTTCGATATGCCCAGCGACTGTGCAAGTCCTTGGCCTTGGTGAACTTTCCCAAGTTCAACTCCACTTCGGCCACCTCGTACATTGCCTGCCAGTTCCGAGATATTCTGAGTAGGGTGATCTTTTAAAATCTTTAAAGTCTTTAAACACGTTCAACTTCTTTGCTGGAACATAATTAGTGGCTATGGCTATAACATGCTATAGCCCACGCTTGCCTGTTACTAGCTCCCGGGGCCATTTCAGTTGGGGGTGATCAAGACATCTGTCAAGATGAAGCCTGTTCATTCATCACATGCCGCCGTCGCCGACTTGGCATCATGTTCCCGAATGATGCTGAAAACGGGACTTAAGTCGAAACAGGTTGAATCCACCAGAAAATGTTGTTCACGATGGTTTGTGGGGCCACCCGCCAATCTAAACTATATCATACTATATCTAAACTTAACCTGCACAATACAGGGTGTCAAACCAGCATGCACGATAAATTAACGCAGCTGGGCGGGTACCACAACAATATTCTTACAGTATGGCGGGAAAACTGGAGAGGAATACAAGGCAGCGCCTTCAAGGTCTTCGGATGCTCATCTCCCAGTTGCGACTGCAAATGCTTCCACAGCACCATGAGCATTTCGTAGGCCTCATCGTAGAAACCGCGATGGTTCAGCACCTGGTCACTGCAGGGCGTCATGGAAGCATTGTAAAATTACGGCCGCTCCAGGATATCAGACATCAGTTGATTAGGTTCATACCATTTCTTGATGGAAAGTAATGCAGTACTTGTAAGACTTGATGCCCCCACGACCAGTGAGAACAGCATTTAAACATGGAAAACTGGTTGTGGTAGTTGGGAGCCATTGAATTAGGTGTCGAAACATGACCCAAACATGTCCAAAGTCCAAACTACATGGAATATTCGTCTAATTTATCAAGGTAAGAAGAGCTCAATATGGTTCTATATAATATGTTGCGCACAGCCTCCTCCAACGAAAATTGTGATGCGGGATGTTGATGAGTGAGAAAAGGCATGAAAAAACAAACCTGACTCCTGACACGTATTCTCCGGAGCCGCTAACTACTACCAATTGTTCCCTAAACAGTCGGGGCAATGCGGTGGATGTGAGAAATCCTGCACCAGTTGATAGGTGGTTTATCCCACTATTTATAAGGTTTCAGCCATCCAAGGTGGTGCAGGATTTCGTCCATCCACAGCATGTCCTTCGCGCAAAGGTGATGCTTTAAGAAGCTCTGTTCTTGATCATCAAAAGGATTGCCAAACCGGAAAACACATTTTTAGGGGTACACTACCAATGTGGGTGTGGGTCAATAGGGTGCCCCTGAATGGGATAATCCAGCAGCATTTTCTTCCTTGCTTCTTTTACCTTCTTTTTCCGTGCAAATGGGAGTTGCGACAATTCATTTTCTAAACTTTGCTGACACAAGCCCCAAAAGTGGCAACCTCCCAGGCGGGAGCCTCATCTACCAGCCCCTCCTACTTTTGGGGTTCAACATTTTGGTTTTCAGGAGGGCACCCCAGTGTTGCTGGTTACATGCACATTTTCCGTTGAGCACATAATATATAAATTTCCATGCGGCACATGCTCAGTCCAGTTGCTCCTCTGCCCCGACCTTCCGCCTGGAAGATAAGGGGAATTACTATTGGCATGGCTAGTGACTGGGCTTCATCATCCCACTTAACAATATCACAGTTCTTACAATAAATTGTCGCGAAGTGAGAACACAGAGTTACAAACCACAAGTGAATCATTCATCAAAGATTAGTTTCCAAGGATCATCCCATCAGCCAAGCAGGCCCTCAGTGCCCCACGGTGCCCGTCCCTGTTCAGTTGCCTGGCCCAAGCGGAGCTGCGCGTCCTCGTCCGCATCCGCTGCACTGCCTCGCAGGCGCAAAGCACCGAGGAGGTTGCTGCGAGCGCTTTCCACGCCTAGGGGCCAATGAAGTTTCTGACTGCGGGTGACCCAGGTGTCAATGTCTGCAATAAATATCTTAACTGCTTGTTGACATGAAATGGTCAGTGGCTGAGGGTGAAATGGAGGGATGTGATCACTGGGTCAACGAACAATGACCCCATGGATTCACATGGTAAGTCTTTTGTGGGATGCAACCGCTATGGAATACATTGGGATAAAACCAGGCTATTGACCATGTGCAGACTAAATTTCCATCGACCATCCAACTGCAGGGAATGCACTGGGAACTTCTTAAACACCCTTCGATGCTCAAACATTGCCAATATTTTTTTTGGTTCTGGCCAAATGATGTGGCAGTCCCAAGATTAAACGCCAATTTCTGAACTCTATGAACATCTCCTCAATTTGTAAAATTGGGTATGATTTATCATTGAGAAAGGAATTGTGCAGGGACCACCCGCGAAGCTTGCAAATGCTTGGCAACAGGTTATAGGTCTCCCAACTGGCTATCTTAGAATAGCCTGTCAACAATGTATGCCATGTACCAACTCCAGGGGGCATCCAATGTGCAAATGGTGAACCCGCCAACAATGAGGTTAAGCCACCGCACGTACATCATACAGATCTAGAATTTTCCCAGCATTTTTGATATCTTGATCAAATTTGATCCTGACTGTGATAGTTCTGCAGTGATCCATCAAGATCACCTAGTTTTTACTGTAAATGGTTCACCCAGAATGCTGGAGTGGCTTCTTTTGGACAAATGGCAACAAGCTGGATGCGCCAGAAAATGAGGGGAGACCGAAACCATGGATTTCGCTTGCTCTGGGTGATTTTTGGAGTCCTATTTGCTGTATCCATCTGTATCCTATTTTGGGACACCTTCTCGGGAAGATTCCAACTTTCATCGAACATGAATTGAAACCAAATAGGTCACCAAATTTAAACAACCGTTCGGATTGGACCACAAATAAATCTTACCAAAATGGGCTCAAACCAGGAACATGTGAATGTAAGCGCTTACCCGGGGTACCACGGAGAAACCAACACCATCAGGATTAATCTAGATAGATAGATAGATAGATCGATCGATAGATCGATCGATCGATCGATAGATAGATAGATAGATAAGGAAAGAAAGAAAGACAGAAAGATAGATAGATTAGGAAAGAAAGAAAGAAAGACAGAAAGAAGAAAGAAAGAAAGAAAGAACGAAAGAAAGAAAGAAAGAAACGAAAGAACGAAAGAACGAAAGAAAGCAAGCAAGAGGGGAAGGAAGGACGAAAGGAAGAAAGGAAGAAAGAGAGCAAGGAAGGAAGGAAGAAAGGAAGAAAGGAAGAAAGGAAGAAAGCAAGAAAGGAAGGAAGAAAGGAAGAAAGGAAGAACGGAAGAAAGGAAGAAAGGACGAAAGGAAGAAAGGAAGGAAAGAAAGAAAGATAGATTAGTTAGTTAGTTAGTTAGTTAGTTAGTTAGTTAGTTAGTTAGTTAGTTAGTTAGTTTAGTTCAATTTAGTTTAGTTTAGTTTAGTTAGTTAGTTTAGTTAGTTAGTTTAGTTTAGTTTAGCTAAGTTTAGTTAAGTTTAGTTTAGTTTAGTTAGTTTAGTTAGTTTAGTTTAGTTTAGTTTAGTTTAGCTAAGTTTAGTTAAGTTTAGTTTAGTTAGTTTAGTTAGTTTAGTTTAGTTTAGTTTAGTTTAGTTTAGTTTAGTTTAGTTTAGTTTAGTTAGTTGGTTAGTTAGTTAGATAGTTAGTTAGTTAGTTCAGTTAGTTCGTTCAGTTTAGTTTAGTTTAGCTTAGCTTAGCTTAGTTTAGTTTAGTTTGGTTTAGTTAGTTAGTTTAGTTTAGTTTCGTTTAGTTTAGCTTAGTTTAGTCTAGTTTAGTTTAGTTTAGTTAGTTAGTTAGCTTGTTAGTTAGTTAGTTACTTAGCTTGTTAGTTAGTTAGTTAGTTAGTTACTTACTTAGTTAGTTACTTAGTTAGTTAGTTACTTAGTTAGTTAGTGAGTTGGTTAGTTGGTTAGTTACTTAGTTAGTTAGTGAGTTAGTGAGTTAGCTAGTTAGCTAGTTAGCTAGTTAGCTAGTTCGCTAGTTGGTTAGCTAGTTAGCTAGTTAGCTAGTTAGTTAGTTGGTTGGTTGGTTGGTTGGTTTGATAGATAGATAGAAAGATAAGATAGAAAGATAGATAGACAGACAGGCAAACAGACAGACGGATAGATTTCATAGATGGATACACAAACACATAAATAGATTTCATGGATAGATAAATGGATTTATATAATATAAACATTTTAGATTATTTATATATATATAGATAGATTCATCGATTCATAGATTCGATAGATAAATATGTGTTTGAATACCTTACTACCTAAATAAAATGTAAATATGGATCAATGTCGCAAGGTAACGCAAAGGACATCAACAAAATAGGGAATTCCCCATCGCTGACCTCATATTTTTTACAGTTTCTGAAAACCAGTGTCCCTTGCTTGTATGTTTCCCTATTGCTGGAGTTATTGATTTGGCATGTGCATAGATCTGTATGTAATATGTAATGTAATGTAATGCAATCCAATGCAATTCAATGCAGTGCATGTATGGATGTATGTATGTACGTACGTACGTATGTATGTGTGTATGGGGGAACTATTCTATTTATACAATTTATACATGTCTTTCTGCACTCACATGGCCTGGGCAAAGTGGAACAGTGTTAACCTCCTCTCTTGCCGCACTAGTCTGTGAATGTCTGTGACAGGCTTCAGGGATCCTTGACCACAGTCACCACGTCGGCCCCAGCTCACCCCAGAGAACCAGCAACCAAGGCACTCTCTTGGCCCACTCTGAGCACGATACAAGTGCGAGGAGGCTTGCCAGGTTCATTCAGCAACTTATCGGCCAGGTTCCTCCCAGGTTCCTGCATCCGCTGTGATTACTGGAGTCAAATGGGTCAGACTGGTTCGGTTTCAATAGTTCATTGATCCGACACCAACAACATGCACAAAATATTGCAGTGATCAGTGATGATGCTATTCGCTTTAGCTATATGGGTGGCTGGGGGTCAAAACTTGGCACCCCATGGGGATAGTTGAAACTTTTAAATGGCGAAAACCTGCAGACTGAAGTCCCCAACCCCCAGAACTTCGACCCATCCCCATGTTCCCCTGCGGTTTCTACCCAGCAAAATCAAAATTCTGAGGGTCTTTGCCATATTCGACCATCTCGGGAGTAGCCCGCACGGACACATCGTAAGCGTTCGCAGGCTCAATAATCAGCGGAATGGCAAAGGCGGCCCTGGGAGGATATTGAGCTTCTACCTTAGAAGTCGCTTGATTCCTGCTAGATGGTTATAAGATTTGGTCATTTATGTCACTTGTAGAAATTCCCATCAAATTAAAGATGGTCAGTCATTTGAGCCAATCCCAAATGGTGACCTATCTGCCCCAAACTTGTCAACTGGCTGATGGTTTCACTTCATCACAAACATCTTTGTCCTTTGAATTCGACCTTGCAAGATACCAAGGGAAAACACAAGCGTTTGCGTTGATCAAGTCGAAAAACATCGGGCATGACAATGCACCGGGATAGACCCGTCACTTATTGTCAGACTGAAGTTTGGACATCAGCGAACAAACCTCAAGCCAAGGCACATACTCTCGGCCTTTTTCTCGTTCATCTCTTGCCATCATGTTTCGAAAATTATTGTCCAACAGCTGAAAACCT
>Ga0126342_10010102_pt1 | contig 16888 bp, 22 predicted proteins | sample Cyp1metagenome_FD_92528 | JGI IMG/M metagenome (GOLD analysis project Ga0126342, IMG submission 92528) | Coral microbial communities from Lord Howe Island, Old Settlement Bay, Australia - Cyphastrea 1 metagenome | ecosystem: Host-associated > Invertebrates > Cnidaria > Coral ... | reverse complement strand
TGACAGAAGAAATCTAGGCTGCCGACAAAGTGCCGCTGAGCCTGGCAAATGGTGGCAGTGCCAACTTTGGGGAAACAATGATAAACATGGTGGATGGTGGAAACCCTTAAGGTGCAACCCATTCGATCCGCTAACCCCTTCCCCCCTGATATTAAACAAATTTAAACCATATGACATATACCATGAACTACCCATGAGCACAGCATATGGGCCCTTAAAAATGGATAGATCCTCATGGGTCCAGTACTAAACCATGGTTTTTTGGAGGATATTGAAGATTCCGGGGAAGGCTAATCCCCAAGAATCCCCACACCTCAAGGGCCGCAGAAGGCTCTGAATAAAATGTGGAAGGCGGAAGGTATGATGGATCCACCTCAGCAGTGGTTCCAGTGGTTCCAACAAATGGGGGGAATCCAAATAGCAATTTGCCTAGGGATACGCCATGATAAACGTGGTAATAAAATGTAATAAACCTCGCAATAAAATGCAATAAACCATTTTAAAAAAATGAATACACACCGAAAATTCCTTGAAAAATGGTGGTACTGTAATTGCCCTGTTTTTCGGACAACCCCATGTTTGAACCATCCTCGATTTTCCAGAAAAGAATGAGGCCCCAACTTCTCGCCAAAGCAGAAGCCTGGAATGATGTCCAAGCCGTTCTCAATGGAGATCTTGACGAAGCCTTTCCGGTCCGTCATCACTAGCTGGGTCTCCTTGGACTCACCATCGGTCAGGTTCATCTCATCAATACCTCCTGGAAGAAGAATCAGGTTCTCACCTGGCGACTGAAAATGACTGGACTGGAACCACTGGAACCTGAACATGTCAATCCGTTTCTAGCAAATGCCCAAGGTGCCACAGCCATTTTTTCAAAATTGTAAGGCGCCATGACCACCGAAATGCTCGACTTTGGTAAGTAACAACACTATTTGCCGCAGTGGCTCTAATGGCTCTAAATGGGCACACAATATCAATCCATGACATACCAATAAGAACACCCAGCCTCGAGAGATAGCACGCTCCAAAATGGGCCTCAGCTATGGAGCTATCTTTGTCAGCTTCACTGGTGGAACGCCAAGACGAGCACTTGGAGGCATCTAGGCAGCCGCTGAAAAGCGACATCTCGCGGATGCCTGGTGCGGTCACCATCGGTCACCACATGTCACCACCGCCATCGACAACGGCACCTGGTAGGAAGAAAGCTGCGCCAAAGCTGCCCCAACCTCATGGCAAAGATGCAAACGATCTGAGATTCATATGATTCATAGAGATTTGCCCCTCTCCAGTTTGGTTCAGTGCATGTTCTGTCCCTGTTCTATCCTTCTGATCTTTTCTGACATTCCGGGGCTCATGGCGAGCAGAGATGCCTGGGAAGAGTGTGCGCCAGCACCCCACTCCGCCAGAGAAAGCTCGGCAAACTCCGTAGACACCTCTTGAAAAAACTAAGGGCTTTCCCGCAGCAAGAGTCGCAGCAGCATTTTTCAGCTGGATTAACATCTGGGAGTCCGACCATGGGGATACATTGCGAAGAGGTACTTACCCTGGCAGTCAGGCATCGAACGACATCGAAAGTGCTCCAATCCCACACACTGTGCCCACCTTGGGGTCTGGTGCAGGGCCTTCTCTAATGATTGTAGCGTTGTGGTATGAAAGGACATAGTCCACAAGTGGCCCATAAAGGAGCCTTGGAGGACCGAGGACATCCGAGGACACATCCCGTGAGTCAGGCCTGTCATGACCAAGATCAGCCAAGTTTCCAGTGGAACGGCCAACCTTTCCCGAGGTGAGGTTTGTATGCCTTAAAGCCATCCAGGATCATTCCGGGTCATTCAGGCTATTCAGGTATCTAATCCAGTGATTCCTTCCAGAATCCAACTCAACAGCAAGCTTGGTATGACTCAGTATGACTCAGTATGACTGAGTCCCCAGCGAAGAGCTGTATGGTGTAAAGAGCGGAAAAGGACCACAAAGCCCTCCACGAACATGCGCCCAGCGCCCACGGCGACCTTGGCTTGTCCATCTAGGCCGTGAGGATCATCAGGTGCGGTTGATACCAGCTGCTGAAAACAAAGCTCCTGGCAGAGCAAGCCAAACGACTGTGCCAACCTCGGCGAAGCAACCCCCAGTGGATCAAATGATTCAGATTCGGATTTCATGACAGGCACAGATGAGTTAATGACAGGCCAGAAGAAGAAATACGAGGTGAACAAAAGTTCGCACAGCACCTCAGCTGAGAGTGCAGCTTAGGTTTGTGGCTCTCGAAATTCTTGTTACTTCAGATGCATGTTCTTCCTTCATGAAGTTTCTACGTGTGCTCCCAACCTGCAGGCAATTGCCAGGAAAAGATGCTTGCCGGGAGCAGCGCACCTGCCAGGTTGCAACTTCCACCCTTCTCATGCAGGGTTTGTGTCACATACCTGTGCAGCTCCAACCTCCACACTCCCAGCTGGGGCTGGTTCTGGCAAAGACGTTGGCGCGGTGGCTACAGGCCACATGGCAAAGTGCAGCACAAACGCGGCGAAGCAGTTTTGAATCCATGACAATCCATGTTGGTCTTCTTCGGAGTTGTATTATGCCCTAGTGCTGTTTGAATCGGATGAGTTGTGTACAATGCAGTGTCAGCTCTCTAACATATGTATTTTTGTCATTATTTCATCCTGCCGATTTCCTAATTACAGAGAGATACAGAGAAGCATGTTGAACTCCTTCGATCTGCATGAGCAAGATACCCATCCAGCAGCGAGTAGCTCTGCAGAACCAGTGAATCACCTTGCATCACCTTGCAAGGAATTATGAAGCTGTGCGAAGAAATGGCCATGGGTAAATTATGCTAATTTACATTGTACATCAAGTTACTGCACCTAAGTGTCACACTTCCCAGCTTTTTGATGCTGCACAAATCGGCAGAAAAGTGAACAGGTCAGGCATACACTGCAAAGACGGATGGCCATGGCACTACTTCTAAACATAAGTGCTGGCCAAACAAAATGCAAACTTCTCAAGACGCACTTGCAAATAGGGCCTAGGGCTTCGCAAGCCGAAGTCAGAAGGCAGTTCAGCAGAAATGCCACAGGTTGGGTTGCTGTACACTAAGGCGGCTGATGATCAAAATCATACTTGCATGAGAAGACTCCATAGGGCCATAACTTTGACCAGTCTGTGTCAGATTTCGCTCCCACGTGTTCCATGACAGCATTGATTTCATCGGGGATGAGCATGTTCTCATTCAGGCTCGGCGCACGCAGCGCCTGTCCTTTGTAAGGGCCACCCTCAAACATTTTGAGCCCTGCCCGGGCCGCTTCAGTCAAACCATCCCCCGTTCCCAACGTCCGAAACTGCCCCAACTCAAAGGTTGCTAGCAGGTCAGCAGTACGTGCAGCGGATGGTTTCTTCTCTTGGGATAGCTGCAAGACCGCTTGGATTTGGGACAGGGCCTCTGGTTCAGAGCATGATGTGGTCTGAGATAGGATCTTTGCAAATTCTTTGGCCACAACCGGCTTCTCTGCCACTTCTTTCAATGGACCTTCCAGCTTCGCCATCAGCTTGTGCAGCGAATGGTACTCCTTTTCTACGACCTTTCGCAAGTCGTTGACCTCCTGCAGGGAAGCACTGGCAGTCCTCCACTCAACGAAGGACAAAACATGGGTGGCCTCGTGACCAAAACGATGCACCCCAGTGGTGGCATCACATGGCACCCATCCGATGCCATCAGCGAAAAACTCTGCCTGAGCATGGGGAGCAACAGTGGCACCACAGGCCTCTTGGACAGCTGAACCGTATTTGAAGCCCAATGAGACCCGGGCTGGAATGTCAAAAGCACGCAGTGCAAAGACAAAACCAGCATTGAAAGCTGAACAGTCTCCCCTTCGTTTCTCCCAGATGCTGGTGGTCAAATTTGACAAGTCGGCTTCTGTGGCAGCTGTATCATAGGCATAGCCATTTCGCAACGCTCGTCCTAAACGCATTGCATACGCAATATCACGCTCCCCACTCTTCCTCTCAAGCCCTAGAGGTTGTAATACAGATCGAATGCTCCGACTGTTGCAGGAGAGGCAACTCACTCTTTCCATCTCGTCCAATTCTGGAACTGGGACTACTTCCGAGGCCTCGAACTTGCCCTCTTTGGACTGCACTCGCACTCGCTGATTCAGGAATTCATGCTCCAGGACCAGGTCAGCAACCTGGTCACCGCGTGCATTGAAGAGCAAAAAGCTGTGGTAGTCTGCTGAAGCATCGAGGATTTTCCCAGCACACCGCAAAGTCGCCTTGTGAGATTTATACCTCGCCTGGCCGTTGCTAGTCCTCAACTTCGGGACCAGCAACAGGTAATTTGCGGCCAGCTGATTTCCCAGCAGCTTCAACCGAATTTTGAAGATATGCCGACCAAGGGGGACAGCAGTAAGCACCAGAGGGGCACTCTGAAGATCCTCAGAGATTTGGGATGGAGCTCGAACCAGCTTTGGCGCATCAGTTGAGGCCCTTGCACGGCTCATCTCTGTCCACAGCTCGTGAGGTACATCTCGTTCTTCAACGGGGCCCACATCAAATCCACCGATCCCATCCAGCAAGGGCTCGGGATCAGAGGATAAACTCAATTCTTTCAGACGAATGCGGAGCAACTCCTGCGACCCGGACTTTCCTAAGTAAACATCCACAGATTTGGAGCCAGCCATATGAAGCCCCAACACTTCGCCCCCTTGGTCCAGAAGTTTTTGAAACATCGGCCGGTGGCTCGACATCCTGGCGACCAGGGAAGCTTCAATGATGCTTTTGTCCTCCGTGCGATTGCCCAGGAACTGCATGGTTTTGAAGGCCATGCGACACAGATTACCATCGGCTCCAGGCGGCAAGGGAAAGGAACTTCCAGTGGAGGTCCGCCACAGGGATGGGGCGGCCGATGGCTCATCGGAAATGTTGGAAACATTTCGCACCAAGGCAAGCCTGGTGATTCTGGTGGCATATGGTGGCATATAGCCTGCTTTAACCACCTGCTTTAACCCAGCCACCTAAGGTAATTGCTCCAAATCTCTTACATCGATCCTCATCGTATATCCAAAATCTTTTCTTGCAAAAGCAAACACAAGAAGATTCAAAGGGGCAACAAAGGCAGAAATCAGAATCTGCCAAAACATGCCCAAGTACATACGCACATTCATATATTCGCACACACACACATATATATATATATATATATATGATTATATATATATACATATGTGTGTGTATTTATCTAGCTATTATTTATTCATACACATGGCACCGCAAAAATGTAAATCAATCTAACGAAGTTGATGCTTTTTGCCGAGCTGCTTGAGTTCAGAGACGGATTCATCAAAGTTGCTGGGTTTTCGAGCCAGTTGCCTCGGTACCTCTCGCAGAATCTGGGTCAAAGTCACTCTGGCAGCTGCCGCCCAAGAGGCGACGTACGACATGAAGTCCTCTGAGCGAACTGGAACTCCAGGCTGTTTAACAGAACCTGGTAGCTCACCACAAACACCTGACAACAACTGCTTGGCAGCAGCAAACTCTTTCTGGTTGAGACTGCCATCCCCATCATGGTCCAATTCCAAGAAGAGCCGCATCAGATTATCTCTGACACCTTTCTCCAGGGATACCAGGGATACCGCTCTTGCTTCATTTGCTTCGTTTGAAGTTGAACTTCCTTGGGCTTCCTTTGATGGCTCCTGAGAAGAGGCACCACTTAGAATGTTCAAGCATGATCAAACTGGTCAGGAGATATCTATGCCGTTTACCTCCAGACACAAAGTTGATATAATAGCCGACTCCAAACATTCACTGCAATTCAAAAAAAAGGAAAATAAGGGAAACATATGGAAAGATGACAAAATGCTGCCAGCATCATCTCTCTGAGTGCTGCGCGCTTCTGCGGGCCCTGCCGTGCAAACAAACTTCGACCACACAGTTTTCTCATGGAATTTGCCGGCCTTTCAGCCCCAAGATGTTTCTGCCCGTCGAAGCCAGGGAGGTTCCACCTGTCACTTGAAGATGAACATCTGACATATCTGACGGTTGCAAGACGATTTGTCATCAGAAAGCCTCTTGAAGATGGACGCATGGCAACTCCAAACCAGAACCAAGGCAAAAAGTAGGAAAGGGCTATGTTTGACGGTAAAGTCCTCCTTGGCTGACTGTGAACCACAGGATGTATCCCAACCAACATGTCTCAACATGTCTCAACGTGACGCAACGTGTGAATTGGATGTGCGGTGGCAACTCTTGTCTTCTTCTGCCATCACTGCGAGCCCAAAACACATTGATGACCCCATTGCAGACATGTTGTGCTACTAGGGGATGCTGGTCGTGTAACGAAACAACTGCATTAGATGCTGCTCACGGCAAGCCAAATTGAATCCATATTGGTTGTGATCCTTTTTTCCAGTCAGTATGCAGGAATCGTGCATGAATCTCTCAGCACTGCTCCCTCAATAACAGGGTCCGTTTCCGCGTTCCCCCTCCTGCATGTTAATTTATGCTGAATCACTTGACAAGGGGTTGGGCTGCGAATTGGGTGCAAGGTTGAATTAAGATCTCTAAGATCTCTACTATTGCCTTGGGTCTTGATCAAAGGTCAGGCTCCACAGGGAATATCTGATGTCATTGCTTGGTTGGCTCACCTGGTAGTTGGATATCGCACCGGGTAGTTGGGCGCATGATTCCTGGTGCCACAGCCGCTGTTTCTTCGCATCCAAGCCACCAAGCCCTCACGTTCCATAACCGGAGCCAGGTGCGGGGCAGGGGAGGCCGGGTAGATGGGTGAGACCTGCCATCCCGGGGACCACATGGAGCCGCGGCTCCAGACTTGCGGGCTTTGGTAGGGCCGACCTGCAGGTCGCGGGGGTACACCACTGCCATCGCAGAAATCAGGAGGCGCCATCCCCACGGATCCCATGGATCCCATGGATTGCATGGGACTGGAAGCGGTGGCATAGTACTTGGAACGTCTCAGGGCTGTGGCCTGTGCCATCGCACGTGCCTGAGCCTCCTCGTTGGCATATGCGACAGCAGCAGTGTAGCTACTCACTCCAAACTGGATGGCAGCGGAGCCTGCGATCTTGATCCCTCCAAAAATGGGGCGGGCAATTGCCACCAGAACCTTGGAGGCTGCGAAGCCTGCTCCAACCATGGCCTTGCCTGCAACAGAGGCCACATTCACCACGTCATCAACATTGTATGAAAGGAAAGGGCCTGAGAACTTGGAGGATATGCCATTTCCGAGGCTCTTCTCAAGTTCAAGAAGGGCTTTGCTCTTTTCTTCCAAAGTCTGCTGCCAACGCTCAAGGTCCTTTCTCTTTTCAATGAGCCGCTGGGAATATTCCAACCTGCCCTGTGGGTCTGACAAGTCTGGCTTTGATGGAGTTGGGATGCCCTGGATGCCCTGGATGGGAAGACTTTCCTGACTGGGGTAGCTAGGTGCAGAACTGGGACCATCCTTGTCACGCCCAACACTTCCAACGGCGCCAATGGTGCCAGATGCTGGGGCTGTGGGGGCTCCCATTCCACTTTCCACTGGCTTGGCGCTCTCCATCCACAGCTGCCGTTCGCGTTGCTTCAACTCCTCCTCCCTAGCCAACACAGCACGTTCCCGCCGCTCAACCTCTGCCAGCCGTTGTGCCAACTCACTGCTGTCCCAGGAGCGGCCAGCTTCAGTGCCGAAAAGGTCCCACAGGTTTCCAGCATCTTTGCTTTTCTCTGGATCTCTTGGGTCATCCTTTCTTCCAGACTTCTCCCTTCCATTCAAATCACCCAAAACAGTTGGCTTCGTGCTGCCCTCATCACGAGCTTGTCCAAACCTGGAGCAAACAACAATCGCAGGGAACCACTTCCCCAAAACACAGGAACCACCCGGACTGCCCGTTTTGTGCCATTCTGCTTGGAGTCCAGCCTATGGAAATGACAATGTACCGTCCAAGTATGCTATTAACATCTATTAACTGCGTATTTTCTGCTCATCAGAGGAAGAAGAGAGGAAGGATTATTGTAATTACGTCATTGGACGATTTGGTGACCTTATGATTGCCAGGAAACTGTGGGGAGTCGCGCTTTTGAGTTGTCTCTTTCACATCAGCCCAACGTGGCGTGCGAGGCGTGTGTGGTGTGTGAGGTGCGTCACGAGGTTCTGCTTCAACGCAGCTAGTGCACAGGAACCAGCGCTGTTTGGTGCCTTCCTTTTCACAATAATCACAGGGTGAGAGCAGATGATACCCCAGCCGGGCCCCACAGCCACAAGCAAAATCATGGACTTTGCAGTCGCACATGCCTGGCATTTTCGGTACCTCATCTTGCAGTGAAATGTTCTGAGGCCGCTCATCCGTTGAAAAACAGATGCTGGATGGTTTGGCCAACATTTGCATCATCACCCCCTTTTCGCTCAGAAAGTAGTGGCAAGTACTGCAGAACAGGTTGAAGAAGGCTTCAGGCTCACCTTACTCTCGAACGCGGCACTCATTTCCGGCGAACCCAGCGAATAAATCGAAAGAAACCCTCAGCCAACCGGCATCCCAACCAACATAATATGTTGCAAAAATAATAAACCAAGCAAAACAATTTGGAAAACATGGCTCATCCTGGAGCATCCTGCAACATCCATTAATCAACATGAGTTTATCAAAAAAATGGTTGCCCCTCCAAACTCACTATGGCTAATCATCATATTCCCTCCAAGACATATTTACAACTTGCCATGAGCTGGGGGTAAATCGGCAATTTCTTGGCATATGTCCATCAATCTGGTCCAAATCAATATCCATGACTGTCACTACAGAGCATCTGGAAACCATACCCATCATCTTGGGGCATTCCCCATCCCAAATCATGTTAAAACCACCCATCAACTCTCATTTCCCCATGTTCATTAAATACCCTAGCGCGACACAACAAGTTGGGATTTTACAGAATTCCCCAAATTTATTGAGACATATTGAGACCCATCCAAAGTCATCCACTCAGCATGGGGCGGTTTCCTAAAATGGCGGTCCAAATCATCCAGTCAGTAGACCATGGCTTAGTATTCAAAACCCATGGTTTTACCAGGGGATTCCACATGACTTCACCCCACATATCTCGGCACGAGTGGCCCACGTTCTCCGTCTCCGGTGTCGGCACCCAGTTCCGCGCGCGCCAGGCGCGGTGCTCCCGGTGCTGATCTGCGTCCGCCGGACAGGCGCCGCTGGCGGCCGGGGACAGGCGCCAGGCTCGGCTGGCGCGGCGGTCCTTGTCGAGCTGAGCCATCCTGGCATAGCATGGAGATGGATGGAGATGGGGGCAACAGAAAGGTCACAAAAATGGGCCAAAATGCTGTTCATGGAGATTTGATGATGTTTCTGGTTTTCACAGGAAAATAAGTGGTACATGTAGGACACATGGATGTTCATCTAGGGAAAAAAAAAGTATTACCAATAGACATAGACATTGAACTATTTGAATCCATTTGAATGTATTGCAGCAATCTGCTGCACATCATCATCATCATCATCATCATCACCACCCAAACCAACAATTGGCGGATCATCCGCGACAACATCCAACACCCATGTAAGGGGGAGCCTTAGAGGTCCTGGAAAACTTCTGAAATGTATTGGATCAAGAATACAGTATATACTGTAACATACTGTAACTATAATACACACGTAATCGTAAACAATGGCCAGCCTGAAGCGTGCAGTCACGCCAGGCACTTGAGAGACGCAGCTGCAGTGGCTGTACAAACATGTCCAAGAGCATCATGGTCATTGGATGTCGTTGGCTCAGCAAATTCAGATTCCCTTTCCATATCTGTCCATCGATGTCAAGGCTTTGTGTTGAATGATCTGCTGGCTGCCGACCTTTTTTTGGCGACTTCTCTGATGCCCCGCTTGGCAGGGCTCGAGAAGATGGGTCTCCCCAGCTAACAGCAAGGGAACCCGATATCCCCGCTTACAGAATTCGGTATTGCCTCGAGTGAGACACAAAGGCTTTGCAGTGTTACAAGCTGTTCCTTTCCTTTCGGAAAGGTACATAAACAGCGCTGCAAGGCCTCTCTGTACATCCAAAATCTGCTGGCACTTAGATTTGGATGAAGATCAAGAGGAACAGCTAGGAAGAACCTCTAGACTCTAGATTCTCTAGATATCAAAAGCCTGGAGTCATGAGTCATCAGCATTCCGCCACATTCCGCCACATTGACTGCATCAAAATATTGGAAGTGCCAGATGCAACTGCATCGCCAGTTCTAATTAGCCGCCTGGGGCAGGGGGTTCGTCTACTTCACCAGGCAAAGAAAATCCTTGACCCTCCCTCAACATCACCAGCCTCGGAAATCATAAGACATCGCAACTCCCATGATCTCCCATGATTGCGTGCGTGTCTTTGTGGTTGACGCACTGCGGTTCACAAGCCTCCGCCTCTCAAGACTGACTTAGGACTGGATAGTAGGACAAAAAAAAGCAAGAAGATCAAGAAGGAGGAGTTCTGGCCTCTTTCGTGCCTTTTTCGCTACACATCCATGGGGAAATTTTCAACCTTGCAATTCTAAACTATTGCTGAACGCTGAACTCCTTAGACCTCCACTGTTCGCGGAAGTTCTCCTCTGGCAGATCCATGATGGGCGTCAACCTTGGATGGGCACGCGGGGCAATCCCTGCCATGCGATGAGCTACCCATGCGGTCCATGGCATAGCCGAGTCCCATGCAGTGGTTGAACCGTCTTGGCCACCTCGGCTGAGTGCTCTCGAAAGCAATTACCTAGGACCCTGGACACTGCTCCCATGCGCCTGGGCTTGGAAGCTATCCAATTTCCTCTCGGTGCTGCTGGTGGCAGGAATTCCACTGCCAGGTACCTCAACCATTGCTGAACTTGTGGATCTGGGGATTTTATGAAATCTGCTCAGGCCTGTCCATCATGACAGGGCAGCTTGAGGCATGGACGCATCGGGCGGTGAGGATGACAAATTGCCGCAACTGTCACGGATAAGCAGACTAAGCGGCTGATTTCGCAAGGCAAAGACGCACACACCGTATATACTAAAGCTAGGAAAGATGGGACAAATCCATACAAATCCGTTCGTTCAAGTGATTCAAGATGATTCAAGGTGAGCACATTAAGAATGAAAAGCTGCGTAAATCTTCCTGCAAAAGCTGCCAGATGCTGCCAGCATACTCCCTATGATTCCCTATGCGCAAGCTGTGGCAATTGGCGCTTCCCAGTCCTCAAAGAGCGCACGCGAGAGCTCCAGCTGCGCCTGAGTTGTCTCTTTCTTCAGAGCCTGGCCAGACAAGGCTCGGCGGCTCGGCTCTGTCGAGAACCCCGTCCCCTTGGGAGTCCCACCTCACAAATGCTCTTGTGCGTATCCAGGTAGGTTCTTGCCTCACAAGACGAAACAGAACAAGCTGACATGCTGCCGGAGTTGGCTTGGAGAGAACCGCTAAATATAAAGGATGGAAACATATGGAAACATTAATACAAAACAATCCAAAACACATAAACATAATAAACTGCTCTGTGTGAATGATTGTGAAAGTGAACCCTAGAATCCACAATCCTCTGTAGATCATCCACGAGATCCTACAGTCCATGGCTCCCGCCAAAAAAAAAAAACATGTGGCCTGATGCAGTCGTGCATCGAGCTTTTTCAGGTTCATGGCCACTGTGTAGCTGTGCTTTGCCTTGCATTCGCCTCGCCCCATACCGAAAGAATACCCAAAAGAATTGCCAGAGCTTCGGAAGCTCAGAAGGGCCAAAATTACACAGTTGTGCAGCGAGGCAGCTGGCGGCCTTTGAGATTTCGGATCTGCGAAGCAAACTCCTCTCTGTCAACTTGATCTGGGAAATCGATGTACCTTGGGCCACAACTCATCTCCCACCCAGGTTGCTTGGTAATTTGCTGAAGGTTGCCCCGTGGCTTCAGATCGAAGAAATGACTCAGATCATTGTGGCTTCAAATCATCATAGCTCAAAACCTGTTGCTTTGCACAAGGAATATAAGGAATGCCCCTCAAAAACCAAGCTTACACCTTCCATGAGAGAATAGAACTCACATACAATGCCTACATTTTGCAGCTTAGTGACGTCCAAAGATCTCGAATTTCATCTTCCTCCAGGTTGACGAGTTTCAGCTTTGTCCACCTCGATCAGCTGACGCTGCTGCCCGCGTTTGAAAGCCATTGAATGTCCAAGTGGGATTCAACTTGTTCCGATTTTGCGGTTGACTGGCAGCAACTCTTCAATCCAGTTCAAGTCCAGTTCAAGAGCCAAAAGACAGGATCTCATTCTGCTTCTCGACGGCATCATCATAGTCCTTGGACATCCCAAATCATCCCCAACTCACTTCAAAAGAGACCCGAGTTCTTCCCAAGTTCATCCCATTTCATCCCAAGTTCCCAGTCCTCTCTAGTGAGGTACACGCTGTCTTCACTTGGAAGCAGTGCGTCAAAAAGTTGCCTGACATCAGCCGCAGCCAATCGCCATAACTGCCACAGCTGCCATAGCTGCCATAGCTGCCAAAGCACAGCTGTGCCGCACCTGAGGTCGTTCAACTCCGACTCCGTGGTTTCTCTGGCGATGGACGCTTGCAGCTCTTCGTCCTACGGCTTCGGAGGATTTCGGGTCTGCGAAAGCACGGGAAGTTGAGCCACTTAGTGAGACTTATTGATTCACACAACTTGGAATGATTTGAACACGGAGAGCGAAGTCACAAGTTGCATCAAGTTGCCACTCTAGGTAGTTAAAATATTGACGCATACGTTAACTGTGATCACCGTGATCCTCCGAGTTTAAAAAACATTTAAAACCATCTGCCATCAAAAGAATGTTTGCACCACTGGAGTCTTATATAACCATTTCAATGTTAGTTACTCTTAGTTCAATCCAGTTCAATCCAGTTCAGAGCGCCAAGGACTTGGCCTGCTCTGCCCGGGCGAAGGCGTTGTTGACAATGACGGCAATCACCAGGTTGTTCAAGACCTTGCTTGACATGAGCAAAACGAATCGAAGTGATAGAGAGGGCGAAGCTACGATGATAGTCAGTTGATATGAAAATAAATGCAAGCTAATGCAAGTAACCATTAACTAAAATGTAATTACATGTAATTTATATTGATTGATTGTAATTTAGATTAATTTAGTATGTTACTCAAATCGGATCAAGTAAAGGTTGTTGGCGCTTGTGCGAACCTCAAGCCTTCCACCGGCACATCCGCTAAGCCATGCCATGTCCTATCTCAGGGACTGGGCCCGTGACCAGCGAGCCCACTGCGACGAACAGCAGCCACAGCACTCCGACCATCGGCCTTACCAAAGATGTGCACTGTCGACAACCTGATCAATCATGATAAATGCAGTGCAGCTGCTAGGATATGCCATTATCAGCCACTATTATCCGTTATTATCCATTATTATCCACCATTATCCATTATCATGTCATTATCATGTCATTATCCATGGATTTATCGATGGCATGTTCAGCAAATCCTGGCCGGACTTCGGCGTCAGCGTCAGCCTACCCTCCTGGATCGCCATGAGGCGCGGACTGATTCACTTGCAGAATTCGGCTGAAGCCAGTCCAGCTATCCAACGTAAAGCACTGGCACGGCCGGCAGCTACTGATCCAACGTGTATATCTTGTGTATACTGTCTGTGACACTTCAGTCACTAGAGTATGTTGAGCTACTGACCACTAAATCAATAATTCGACAAAATTCTCATGGACTGCTTTTTGTTCAATGACAGATTCATTGACTGGGATGCTGAAACAGTATGAAGTTGACCATTGAAACGAAAGCTATATGAATTTGGAAATGACCGGCCGCCTGGAAGAGAGTGAACATTGTATCAGGGACCGTCTTCATGTACAACTCCACTTGCTGAGTTCGCAGGGCGCAAGTGAACATGAATAAAACGCAGGAAGCGGCTCCTAGTGTTGCGCTATGACTCAAGCTCGTCATCCTACTAATGACTCAATCAACGCCATTGACCCTGAGATCCACACACGGATATATATATATATATATATATACACATATATGTATAATATAAGATCCCTAAGATCCCTACTGCAGGATAGTGCAGGATATATACACACAAGCATCACGAGGATATCTGAGGTGACGGCCTCTTTTTGGTCATCATCCAAATCCAGGCCACCGTGGACCAACAGCTGGACGAAAAAGATGGAAAACCTCAGTCGCCAGGCTCTTAACGATGTCACTGAAGGATGGCCGATTTTGGTCAAAGCCCGGGACATGTATAAGACGACCGTGATGATGGTCAGCGTCCAAAGCAGAATTCGACCACTATCCACAATGCCACTGACCTCAGCACATGTCACAGAAATTGGGGAGAATGGCATAAGAAGTCGCTATGCTCACTAGATCAGGTTCACTAAGCTACTTCGGCACGTTGATATCACAAAAAAATGCAAAGGCCCACGGCCACGGTAGCACATCTTCGGGATAAAAGGTAGCACATCTTCGGGATAAAAGGAGATGGCTGCACAACCAAGAGATGTGGTCGCGATGCCCATTGACTTAACCCATCGACTTGTGATTTTTGAGAGTGGGACCAGCGACCACAAGATTCGGAATGCACTGATTGTTCTAACCTAGGCCAACCAGCAACGCAGCAACGAGCACTGACTCCACATCCACCATTGGACCATTGGATCAGCGATCCCAAAAACAAAACTCCCAAGGCTGCTGCCGATTTCAGGATTCGGATCAAACGGACACACCGCAGCGCCTGACCAATTCGGAGCTCTCCACCTTGGAAGCAGTTCTGATACCTCGACGTAAGGAGGTCTTCATTTGTTTGATATCGCAAGTTAAGCCGTCATGGGTGACGCTACAAAATACAAGCTTGAAATATGATCATAGACAACTATGATCGAGAATAATGATGATGAATGACACGCAAAACGAAACTACAAGGCTTCAGTTTAAGTTCCCTGCTGTCGATGCCGAAAAACGGTTTCAAGATGTAGCTTGGTACTATGCCTGGCATCCCAGCAACCCTTCCTGATTCCTCCACACCTTGAAATGTATTGGGCACGTTCAAACCATTCTGTCCAGGCCTGTGACGAGGATGAGTATCTCAGGAGCCAAAAAGGCTGGGAAAATGAAAAGGGCAAGCAGCTCGCAAACGAGCCTCATTTTCTGGGCCCCCCTACACAATCAATCGTGTTGCCAGTGGCAAAGAACCTTGGTTTCCCAGCATAACTCAAACCTTATCGCAGGTTGTGGCAGGTTGTGGGTCAAATTTTTCCTGGGGACATGGCCAAATCCATCCATCTGCCATGACTCGCAGAATGATCTCCAGAATGAAGACAACCTTGCGAGATCTGCCGCCAGTCGATGAGTCACATAGCATTGAGGAAGCTTGAGAGATCAACACTGCACGCGCATGTTTTACCCATTGCTGAGATTGGCTGCTTTCGCAGTCCAGGAGGTTTCCCCTTGCAACTCTGAGTTGCAAAAAGCCTCGGTCTCGGCCTTTCTTGGGAACCCGAGTTTTCAATTAACATGCGCACCAGGTTGCGATTGTGTAAAGAAACACTAGGAGCCAACAACCGTATAAACATGTGGATGAATGTGGGTCAATGTTGATCAGTGTTGAACATGTTGGTTGCCAACGACCTTCCAATATCTTTGATTTGTTATTTCTTGGAACCTTTCTTCGCACCCTGGCATTTGCTAATGGCACCCCTTCGGGTGCTCAGCTCATTGTGCTGCCACGTATGGGTGCCACTCCTGAGTGCGAAGGTGCGAAGGCTGGCTCCAACCCTGGATTTTACCATGAAATGACATGACTGAAATACTATTGGTTTGTTTGGACGTGTAATTACCCTTAAATCCACAAGTGCATCATATCCATTTCCCTGTGAACAATGTCATGTTCGGGGGACAATATTTATATATATAATGTATATATATATAATGTATGTATGTATGTATGTATGTATGTATGTATGTATGTATGTATGTATGTATAATGTATATATATATAATGTATATATATATATATAATGTATATATATAATGTATATATATAATGTATATATATAATGTATATATATATATGTATATATATATGTATGTATGTATGTATATATAATGTATATATATATATATAATGTGTATATATATATAATGTATATATATAATACATATATATATATAATGGATGTATGTATGTATGCATGCATGCATGTATGTATGTATACACTCATCATCAAGATTCATCAAGCAGGAACAGGCCGGAAGCACTTCCAACATCCAAGACCTAATTCTGCCAAGAAACCGTGGGAGTGAAAAAGGTCATCCAGTTAAGCAAGTCTGGTACTTTCTTGGTCGCCTGAAGCCCCTCGAAGGCATCCTGGAAGAGTTGGTGGCACAGCGGGTTTGTGCTGAAATCGGATAAGAAGTATGGGAATTACTCAATGATCATGGTCGGAATACATCATAAAAGGGTTATATAAGTTATATATATATATGTGTGTAGAAAAAAAACGCATACACCCGTGAAAATTATCAAAGCATAAATCAGCTCTGGCAACGACTCATTAACATAGCATCCGGTACCGTTGCGCGGCCTGGGGAAAAGGAATTAGGTAGATTTTGGGTTCGTTGGGCACCAACTCATTAACATAGCGTCCGGCCGTTGAGCTAATAATTTGTGCGTTCCCCAAGAAATGGAGATCAAAAAACTGCGATGGGTGCTAACCTGGCACCTGAAAGAGACTGACCTAGCTAGAATCCTGGAAGGCAGAAATGCTATGTTAGCATCAATTTGCTCAGAAAAATGCAGGAAACATGTCCATACCCCTTGTTGTTTCCCCTGTGTGTCTCCCCGGGGTGGTGATCCCAATGCAACGAGTCGGGGTGAGCATCGTTTTCC
>Ga0126342_10010101_pt1 | contig 16888 bp, 13 predicted proteins | sample Cyp1metagenome_FD_92528 | JGI IMG/M metagenome (GOLD analysis project Ga0126342, IMG submission 92528) | Coral microbial communities from Lord Howe Island, Old Settlement Bay, Australia - Cyphastrea 1 metagenome | ecosystem: Host-associated > Invertebrates > Cnidaria > Coral ... | reverse complement strand
ATACATTACATACATTACATACATTACATACATTACATACATTACATACATTACATACATTACATACATTACATACATTACATACATTACATACATTACATTACAATACATTACATTACATTACATTACATACATACATATATATATATATATTATATTGTATATATATATGTATGTATGTAGGACATAATAGGATACACATGCCCCTTTCTGATCCTTTCTGGCAATCTAACATAGCTTTTTGGACAAGCCACAACCAGCACTTAATTGATTTTTAGGTGTTCATCTAGGTGTTTTTGAAGGTTTCCAAAAATGGGGGATCCACACACCATAGGTTTCAATAATACTGAGTCATGGTCTGACTTGGATGATTTGGGAGTACCCCTGGTTAAGGAACAGAACGGGTGCCCACACAGATGCGTACCAATACCTGCCCTCTTTAGGAATCCCCCAAGGACATATCCCCTTCTGGCAATCTAACATACAGCTATGGAACAAAATGACCATTTGTTTAGAGGTAATCATCTATACACGGACCATGTTCCATAACCATGTTTTGACTACCAGAGGGTCAGCCGGATAAGATAGGACATACAATGGGAAACATAAGGCAGGATGGTGATTGTGGAATTGCTATCCGGGACGTCCAAAAGATTTTCAAGCACATTCCCAGTGCAGTACCAGTACAGTACAATCATTGGAACAGCACATCACTTCGGGCAAACCAGCAAAGCTCAGCACCACTTCGAAGTTTTTCTCCAATGGCCATGCCAAAAAACTGGTGATTTGAGCACATCAATTTGTCGGAGAGATTTGACGTCCGGACTTTTTTTTGTTTCCCAAGCAACGGAATGGGGTGATTTCACCAACAATGCAGCTGTCTGACACCAAGGCTCTTCTGCCTACCAGAGATGTTGATGTTTTTCAGGGATTTAATGATATTATATATGGTATGAAATGATACGAGACATTCACCATTGGTGACAGTTGAGCCAACATATTAAACCCCAGAAGCCATTCCATTCTACTGGTCCGTTCATCGACATCAACAAGGCTATGGTCATGGCTCAGTTCCCCGCAGAAACTGCGACGATTCGACGATTTTTCGGCCCAGTCACAAAGCTTTGACGTAAGGATCATTCAAAGCCTGCCCAGGGCTGCCAGAATCCAACTCAGGACTCGACAAAATGGTCGTCTTTTCATGGAACCCGAATTCGATATGGAAAGCCCATGGTTTTTCGTTTTACTAGTTACTTTAACGGGTTAAATGGTACAATTTCCATATCTACGTTATATGATTTGCTGCAAGGCAACCAACCTTGTTGCCTGGTGAACACCCAAAATAGAGATAATAGAGGCCGTGGAACTCTTGGATCTGGTCATGTTCTACTCATGTATATAACTTCCTGCGTTCAACTGGTGAACTCACAACAACTCACAACGAGTTAGTCAGTTCACCAGAACCCGTTGCCAGGTGCTTTCACAGGTTTCCACATCAGAACAACAGCAGTGCAAGATCAAAACAAACCACGTCTGATTGCTGTTCAACAACATGTCAATGTAATCCCGTCTTAAGACAAAAAACACCCCCTGAATGATCGGCACATATGTGAAAATTCTCTATTAAACCATGGTTTCTTGGGGGTGTACACTATTACGGGGATGGGATTCATTATGTGTATATCCACTGAAATATACTGAGATAATACTGAAATCAACTTAAATGTGTATACTTGCCTGGGTCCACCCCAAACACGCTTCAATTCGAAACTAAACCAATTGCAATTTGCCGATCTTCAAAGAACAATACCACAGCACTCCAACCAACGGCAACTTCCAGCAAGCGGCGCCTTCATGTATTTCAAATTCTGCGATGCAAAGGAGCTACTACCTCAGTGGCTGAACGAAAATATCGAAAATTTGATTGTTTACAATGTTTACAACTCAACAGTTGGCCGACATCTGCATAGTCCCCCCACAAGAAATATGGATTTTGGACTGCTTTTGCTGAAACTATCTGTGGTCACACCGTTGTGATAGAAACAGTGAAACGCGTAACATATGATTTTCAGCAGCAATGGCAGGAATGGTGCCTGTATGAACCAAACACGCGTCACAATGCCAATTCACCCAACAAAATCCAAAAGAAAATCACTCTTTCGATATCTTTCGATGACTAATGTGGTTGACCAATAATAAACCATTCCCAAAATCACCTTTTTTTATGTGTGCTATGTAAAAACCATCCCCGGTCATGGTAGGTAAAAATGGCATTTGGTTGCCGACAGTGTTAATAATTAATAGTTATCCATAAAATCAAGTACTATTATATAATCATTTATGACCACTATCAAGGACTATTGATCATTAATAATATTCTTCATAAGCACTATTAAGTACTATCAATCATTAATATACTATATTCAAATCTATTAAATCACTAAGAATTAACCATTATCCTATCACATTTAGCTACCCATGTTTTGATCAGGACCCACGGATGAAGCCGGGACGTCTTTTTTTTGAGGCACCCTGGCTGTCTTGGGATACCACCTGGCGGCAATGATTTGGGGCTTTCCAGAAATCAGAAAACATATCTATAGATAAGTATCAATAATATATCATAGATTGGGGGGTCTATAGATATTATACAATATTATACATATATCTACAACTATCTACACTTTGTTAAAGGTGAAATTATCATCTGCAGATACACATCAAAAAAAATACACATCTAAATACACTATAAATACACAATAAATACACATCTATAAAATAAATTATCTATAGGTACACATCTAATCTGCAAGCTCCGCTAGCTCAACGACGTGCAGCTACCCACACCATCACGACTTGACCAAAAAGCTCTGATGATTCCCCCGCTCCGCTGATGAGTGGTGAACCCAATGGTACATGGTGATGAGTAATATATGAGTAATATACAACCCACTATATTACTTGTGTATATATATATATATATATTACTGATATTACTTATATAATTTGATTTCATATTTGATGAAACAAGTGCCATGGTTACAACCAATAACAACCAATGATTCATATACTAATATTGATAACAATTATTACACCAGTTTTTTTAATAACCAGATAGTGAGACAAGTGCCACTGAACAAAAACATCTCATTAAATCTCACCCATCGTCATTTGGAGCGGATTTCCCATCAAGCATCATCTTCAGTGACATCTGACTTCGCCAGTAACGGGGGATTATCCTGATCCAACTATATAGACCATGTATATACATATATACTGTATATATTTATTACATACACAACGCATGTATGTATATATATATATATATTACATATACAATACATATACAATCTAGTACAATATCACAATATCACATATTAATATGTACAGTATCTATTAAATTCTATTAATCTATGCAATGAGTCCCTCAGCTACTTGGCAATGTCAGGGCAAAACTGTCACAATGCACCGTTGTACGGACACTTCTTCGACTCATTCTCCATTGACCTAAATGCCAAGATGCCTTCAACATCATGCCATTCGTAGTTAAATTCTATTCAACATGGAACGGGATCTCTCTTCCTTCTATCTAAAATTATATAAGTAATATATATATATATATATATGTACATAATTGCACACATAACATCAAGTAACATTATAAACATATATATATATATATGATGAATCATATAACTATAACTGGGCATATTCATGGATCTTCGATACATTTCCATACCCTATTGCTGTTTCTCACCGACTCCTCCATGGTCGCCTGCGACACCCAGGACGTGGCATTGAAGCCGCCGTTCCCGCCGTTGCCGTTGAAGCTGGCGCTGGAGGTTTCCTGCGGCCAGCCGTTGAAGGTCTATTTAGCAACCAACCCCCAAGCGAAGTATGGGTTTCAAAGAAAATACAGGATAGTATCAAAACAAGTGGGCTTGTGAAGTTGTTGTTTTAGTTGTATCAAGTCAAGATTTTGTTGTTGGGAAGTTGGTAAAACCTTACGACTATTGCATATTATTACTAAAGCAAGTACATCCGCAATAAGATTCTAATCAGATCTGATCTATTACTAATGGGAGACCTATATAATAAGTAGATGTATTACCAATGGTAGATCTATTAATCTATTACTAATCCGATCCATACCACATATCAGCAATGGTAAGCAGGTAATCAACTAACCAGATCTAATAAGTACACTGTAAGTAATGTTGTAAACCCAAATAGTAAACTCCCATAATATTGCCATCAAAATTCACGTAGTTTACTGTTCTGGCTATCTTGGTCTATTCCCAATATACCTAATATGTTAATACTATATTACTATACTTCATATTTTGATATTAAATTTCATATAGTTAAACTATTAGACCTTATACAGCAGTCAATATAGAAATAGTTGTCTGGTTGGTGGTATACCTACCCCTCTGAAACATATGAAAGTCAGTTGGGACTATTATTTCCAAAAAAAAATATGGAAAATAAAAGGTTCCAAACCACCAACCACTTATTAATCACCATTAACCAACATCATGAACCATTATTATCCATGATTAATCATCATTAACCATCATTAATCATCATTAGTAATCCATCAACGGCCCAGGAAACTCACGCGAAACGCTCAACTGGCTCCTCCGTGGCCTCGGCGGTCCTGGTGGGTAGAGCTGGGAAGTGGTGGATATGTGGTCCTGGTATTTGATATATGATATATATATATATATATATATTATATATATATATGTATGGTTATGACTAACATAGCCATGGAAAATCCCTTATAAATGGAGGTTTCTAGCTGGGAAAATCATTTATAAATGGGCCATTTTCCATGGCTATGTTAAATAACCAGAGGGTATATATATATATATACCCCTGGTAATGGGATTATATGGTATTTTCTGTGGTTTATATAATAAGAATTTAATGGAATGTGATGGGATTATAATCCACTTAATGGGATACACCCCCTGGTAAACGTTTACACAACTATATGGAAAGATCCACCATTTTCTAGCTGGGTAAATCCACTATTTCGACTGGGCCATGGCTTCAATAGCCATGTTACATTACCAGAGGGTATATACTGGTTAATAAGGATTTATATAGTATAGTTTGGAAACCACCATGTTGTTTGGTGATTTAAAGTGATTTATGAGTCATAGCTAGGATTGTTAATTGCTACTATGTTGTACCTTGGTCTTAATTGCTGCCGTACTGTCTTTTTTCCGGGAAACCATGAAACAAAAACCAACAACATTTAATTTGGCTCCAATAAACTAAGCCACACATCAGCTAAAAGTCTTAGTTCAATGGATGGCATATTGAGCTATACGTTAGGGTGCGTGGATGAAACCAGCTTACACATGTTCAAACCCTGAATTAGGACAGCAAATTAAGATCATCAGCCCAAGTGTAGGCGTGGGATAAACTCAAATACACTGGAAACACCAAACAGCCATCGACATCTTGACGGAGATCCCGCAACCAGACCCACCGAAATCCTCGTGTGTCTTTGCTGTGAAGCTGTTTAAGAATTTGTAGTCATGGAACCCAGTATCTCTGGTGATTGAAGTTTCATGTTTGTAATTCGCATGTTTTGCCCATCCAGATCTCTTCTTGAAGTGGGAGGGGCCGGGTCTGCTCAACATTCTTCAGCGAACAACAAATACGGAATCACTTCCAACATCTTTTATTGCCACAAACGAATCTGAGTCTACGCCCCGAAAACGAGCATGGATCGTATAGCCACAACTGGCCACAACAGCAACATCAACCACGGGGACGTCCATGCACGCCGACCTGTTGTGTAAATGTTGTCGATCATCCTGACCAGGAAGTGGAAGGGGTGAACGGTGCCCATGTTTCATGGCAAATTTCGAGGGGTAGAGGGACTTCATTGGGGTATCAGCAACCAAAATGCGAACATGAACTTGAACTGCCCTCTGATAAGCCAATGCTACGGAAAATGGCCTGTTTATAGACGATTTAGGCGGCAATAGGTTGGCCTAAACCTAGCTTGCAATAGTATGTTCATTGATGAATCTCCGTACATGGTATAGATTTATGGTACCCCTGAATCCACTTGTTATTTATAAAATTTTTAGGGTATAACACCTTATGTATCTGGCTGAATTGTGAAAATTCACTAACCTGAAAATAGCTGCTATCATCTGTTATCATACGGCCATTTGAGGATGATTCCCCATATATATATATAAACCATCATTCCAGTGCCATCACGACGTGAAGTCATTAATTATGATTAATTCAGAATGTATATATATATAGTCGTATAGATGGGATCAAACACGTATAAACCACACATAAATTTTATATAAACCTTCTATAAATCATATCAAGCCATATAAACATAAACCGCAGCACTAAACCCTGGTGGTTCTTGGCGACCTGAGAAAACTGCGCAGCACTGCGGCGTGAGATGTTTGCTTCATCAACCTTCGATAGCACCAAACGACTTGTTGGATAATAATGATTTCAGATGATTTCAGTATATGTTTCTACATATATATGTATATTATATATATATATATATTATCAGTTGTTTTTTTGTTCACCTAATTGAATCACTTATTGCAATGCTATGATTGCTATTCGCCTACCATGTCGCAGCCACGCCAATGAATCATTATCACCCAAGTCCGTTTCGCGCCTGGATTGAGCTCTTTGGCAATCCATGTCCGAGCCTCGGCCAGCGCAGACTGCTCTGATCAGGGGCAGCCGTTTGGTAGGTTTCTGTAGCTTATTTAAACATACAATAACTGTACATGTTGTAATTCTACAATATAAGTAATACAACTGGAATTACCATCTGGTTATTTGACATAGCCATGGAAAATCACCATTTTTAATAGGTAAATAACCAGAGGGTATATGTAACCTAGTAAGCATATACAATGACTGTAAGTTTTATACACCTCGGGGGGCTCCATGGACATTTCTACAAATTCTACAATAACTGTTGGCCCCATAAAGGGCCCCAGTCTACATCAGTTTGACGCTCCAATGGCTGGTTTTTTTTCCACTTATGGTGGAGAAAACTCCAAGTATCACGGTCTATGGAGGTTGCCGTCCCAAGTAACAATTTGACTCGGCAACACATCATAGTGACTGGATCATCCTAGGATAACACATTTCAATGGGAATTTCAGGATCCAATACATAGAGGTACGTTCGTACCATATTTCTGGCAATATTTTGTGGGGATATTCTCTTACATAGGCCTGAAAAATGGGCCTTATATATGGTAGGTACCTCCAATTTAGGTTCCTGACATTCCCATTGAACATTACATAAATACATAAGTCATGTGGGTATGTGTGAAAATGACAAATATATTCTAGATTTCGATAGTTTTAAGCCACCATTTCCTCTATTTAATCAGCATCCAAATTAGATCCAATTAGGTCAGCTAGGGAGACAATCACAATATCAAGTCAAGTTTCACCCAAGAACGACATGGACAATATTGAAGTTGAATCACATAGTTGCTTTTTGCACAAACAAGAACACATTCTTCGGAGAGCTGGAGCTTCATCCCCCATTTGCAGAGGTGCCCGAGCAACTATATTCAGCCATCCTCGCATCATTCAAATCTTCATAAAGTCTTTGTTAAATCTCAATTCTTAATGGTTGAAGCACTTTTTTTGATACCGTGTTCGGTGGCCAAAGCCTCAAACCCCAACTTTTCAACATGTTTAAACTCAGGGGTCCAATGGTCCAACCTGTTTAAACATCATGCGGCAAGGGATGTCATGAATCCTACGCAAGGGGTGTGCCCCTAACTGCCAAAAAAGGTCATACTAGATATTATCTGTGCAATTTCTGATCATTTGAAATAAGGGCAATCCCCAAAACACAAAAATTTCCCGACCAAAGATGCTTGGGCTGACTAGTCAGCATTCCAGTTTTTTCAACCCACCAAATCAATCTAAACCCACCTAAACCATCCAAAACCCCCAGATTTACAGATGTTTCTCCCCTCTTTGCACCATCAGGTGATAGAGATCTCTAGGCCCCAAATTGGGCGCCGCACGGAGCTTTGTCCTGCGCCTTCGAGGCGTCGCTACCTGCGGCACTGCGACTGAGGCAGCTGTCATCAGAATCTCATCAGAACTGAGTATAGTGACAGTGATATTCCCTGGTATATCCTATATATAGGATCTATGTTAATTTACCAGGGTATATAGGATATATAATATGGGTGGGAGATCTATGTTAATTTACCAGGGTATATCCTGAATTAGTGACGAAATAGTGATGTATAGGTCAACAGATTAGTCCGTAACCAAAACATATTATTCTATAACCAAAACGTATTATTCCATAACCAACACGTATTATTATTCATGATGTATAGCAACTACATCATAAATGTAGTGATACATTAGTATTAGTCATAAATGAGTGGTATGCTCTGGTAATCAAACATGGCAATGGAAAATCCACCTCTTATAGGGGATGCTTCAGCTTGGTTCGATTATTGGAGAATTCGTGATGTAGTACATCTATAGTAATACTAATGTAGTGATAACCTAGTGATGATCATTTAGTGATAAATCAATAGTATTTATGTGATGTATTGATATTAGCTTAACAATACTGGTAAATATTAGTGATACAAATGCTAATGAAACAACACTATTTGTGATTTAACTAGGTAGTTATCCAGTGATAATTGTACTGGTGTTAGTGATAGTTATACTGACAATATCTTAAATATACTATTTAAACAATGATAATTATATATAGTATATGCTGATTTAAAACACATAGTGATATTTGAAATTATTGTCATTCAATATATAACTACAATACCAATAACATGTATATGATATTATGATTCAGATTCAAGATAGTCGTTCGGTACAAATCATGATGTTAGTGATCTTAGTGATTTTTCCGGAGAAAACAACAAAATCACGTCCATTCCGCGACGTTGATGTGTTTTGTTTGTGAGGCTGGAGCAAGCAATTATATTGGACAATCAATTACATATGTGTATATGTATATATATATATATATATCTCATTACCTAATATTAATTATGCATATGATGTTTTTCTTTTTTTAAGGGATCACCAGCAGATTGAAGGTCCTTGGCTTACCCAGATGGCAAGCTGGAAATCATCCCATCACCCGATGATCAGCCACCGAAGTATGGATCTAAATGGAAGTTAGAAATGCTACTCACCGAAGTGAATGGAAGTTATGATCAGTGGAAATTTCAGGATCCTAAAATGGAGGTACGTTAGTACCATATTTCTGGCCATATTTTGTGAAAATATTCCCTTATATAGGCCTCATATATGGTAGGTACCTCCAATTTAGGTTCCTGAAATGGCCATTGATATGAAGTTATAATTGCTACATATTGCTACTCTATGATTACCAGAGGCTACTGCCATGATTCTATGATTTCTTGGCGACGTGGCGACGTGACGACGTGCGCCTAAGAAGACCGTCTGAATCTCCATGTCTGACTCAGACTCATGGTCACCTTAAAGGCTGGAGAGTCATCGGACGAATTGGCCATAGAAAATATTGATTTTGTAAGATGTTTTAAGGTGGTTTTATCAACCAGAATAGAACATATCATGGGAATAGTTCATGAGATATTCATGGGATATGTGATAACAGAACATGTTTTTTGCCCCTGCCAAAACATGTCTAAAATCAATAAAACAACACTCATATCTCATTTGTATGGCCGTCTTAAGAGGAAAACACATGGAAAACACATGGCTTCACTACTCAGAGTGAACATGTCTTGTGAGTTCTGTGGCCACTGAACTCGCCTCGCCAGACCCATCTCATATCCCGGTATGTATATACAATATATATATATATCTGGTTGGTGGTTGACCTACCCCTATGAAAAAATATGAAAGTCAGTTGGCATTATGACATTCCCAACTGAATGGGAAAAATAATCCAAATGTTCCAAACCACCAACCAGATATAGTCGTCATCAATATATTATTCAACAGTTCAAGTCCCATATTTATCCATATTCTCCATATTCTCCATATGTGCCATGGTCAAAACATGTCAAAACATTGGTGCTAATATGGGATATGGCCATCCCACAATTGGAATCCATATCATGGGTGTGTCCTCACCAACATGGATTGATGACCATCCGCTGGTGCGGAAAAGATCCAATCATGTTGATTATGGCTATGGATCCCAGAAAATATGCCCATCATATCCATGAATATCCCATTAGTTGTCATCTTGAATTCCCGTTGTCATTGGTTAAACCCAACAACTTTGACCATGCCCAGTCAGAGCTTCCTGACTTTTGGCTTCGCTGCCGGCTGCAGTGCCCTGCGGCGTGAACGGCCGCGGCGGCCCGGGTCGAAATTGGGATGCGAAGTTTGATCCATGAAATGACTATTTGTGTTGGTTTAGTATGATTATATATGGCTATAAAAGTAATGTTAAATCCCATTAGATCACTATTTTTGTTGGTTAAATCAGGCAAATCTAATTCAAACCATCGGTTATACCATCAAGAATGGAGTTCTCCATGCCTTCTCCGGCAAAGAATCCCTTCTTCCCGAATTGGACAGTGGAACATCTGTAGGACTTGACATGTTGTATGGTTTATACCCATCCAGTGGGAAATCATGGGAATCCCTATAGTGATACACACATCATACATATATATATATAATTATATATATAATATAATATAATATATATATATATATCATATCATATATAGGTATATGGTAAATCGTGGGGATGTCATGGTAAATTATATGGGAAACCTAGTATTATATATATATATATGTATACACACATGCATATAGCTGCATCAATGGATGGATTACTCCCATCCCCCACGATTACATCATCCAAATGCCTTGACCGTGGCACATGTACAAGTACATCTCAAAGATTGTATCGTTGATAATTAAATATACATATATTATATTATTATATACATATACATATATTTATGTATATATATATATTCATATATATATATATTGATATATATATATATATACATATTATGATATATATATATATATACATATTATGATATATATATTAATACATATATAATATCAATAATACATATATAATATCAATATATACATATATATTAATATATATTTATGTATGTATTATTACACATATATATATATATATCATTATATATCGCAATATTACCCCATATCTGACTCATGTATAATCCATGGCTTCATTCACCCAAATAGATGCCCCCAAGCTGCACCTCCCCTTGCGGCAGACTTCCCGAGACGCTCCGAGCCCTTGGATGCAGCCAAGTGGAGGTCAAATTTTCCCTAGGTGAAACACCAATGTGGTTCAAACCTATGGGATTGATTGTTAGCTCAAAACTGGGAAAACTGGGTTTGTAGCCATAGCTTTGAAAAACCGTCTATGAAGGTTTTTTTCGATTTTTTTCCACTTTAGAGTTGATCTGGGTTGATCTTATTGAGCCAATAAAACCTATATCATCGGAAAGCACTTGATTTGAAGCTGGGTATGCATTTGTTTCATGGATTTCCAGTGCTGGAGCAAAATGATCGCCGGTTGGTTCACACCAGTGATATCCCGAGTTTTGGATGGCGCCTATGATGTTTATTTCTTTTGCCCTATTTTCTGCCTATTGACTTTTGCTCTTCACCAGTGGGTTTCTTTGAGTGTCCCAATTGTATCCAATTGTTTTTTGGTCACAGGTGCGACCCCTACGTTCTCCTATTATTCCAAAATGTCCATCTCCATTGTTTCTTCGAATCTGTGCGGTTTGGGTAAGATCCCCGCATCCGCCGATCCCAAGACAGCATGAAAAGGTGGCCGCCAGGTGGTTTCCTGAACGCTGACGGTCTTGGCCCATAGACCATAGACCCCTTGGGGTGGTGCTGACTGTGCCATGTTGTGTTTGGAAGCTAAAAAAAAAACATATTGGGGTTCGTGCGTTGAAATGACACGGAAAGTTTGCGAAATGGGCCGCGGTGCTTCTTGGCCTTGTCGTAAACAAGGAACCTTTGGTTGTCGTCCTTCATAGTCCGTTCTTGGCGCAACTTGATGAACTCGTCAAGTAGCCCTGGCTGCCGTTTTTTCACGGCCACCTTCTCAGCGGACACACACTTCGAGCTAGGTCCGGTCGCTGAATTTGGGGTCTGGAGATAACAGGAGCGAAAGACTCAATCGGAGGCTAAACAAAACACGCAAGATGCAGCTCCTGCAAATTTGAACAAGCAGTAAACAAGCAAGCAGTTGGATCCAAGTATCCCTATTATATAGCCTATTAATTACCAATTCCTACAACTGACATCACGACCATGCTACACAGGGGGTTGGAAGACAATTCTTTTCTCAGGGTCAAGCTATTAATTGGAATATGGTTACAGTATATATCCCCTCTGTTCTTTGATTACATATCCATATATAAAATTATATACATATCCACACAACAAAGTGCCACTTCTTTTGTTTGCAAATTAGAGGTGAGGTCCCCCCAAAGATAGATAATTGGAAACCTGCAAAACAAAATAGATACAGTAAAACTATGTAAAACTATCATTGAGCTACTACCATTCATCTTGGAACCACTTTTGGGCATCTTTTTGGGGGTTGCTATACTTAGATTTGGTCAAGGAAGCCCCAAAAATAGAGAGATTCCCCAAGGAGTGGATGATGGAAGACATCAACATCACCTGAAAAAACAACTCCGCTACTAGGGTCATTAGATTAAATTAGTATAAAAGTATCTCAGCTTTACCCTCTGGTAATTTGTTACATAGCTATTAAAAATGGCCCAGTCGAAATAGTTGATTTACCCATTAAACATGGTGGATCGTTCCATCATTTTTTGTAAACGTTTAACAGAGGGTACATAACCCAACTCACTCAGCGCCCGCAAATGTCATAACGATCTTGGCAATCCCAACTCTACGGGATACTGCTGCACCAAGGGCTGCATGGGCGACCTCGGCACACGTCCTGGGGGAACGACCTGGCCTGGATTACTCGGGGAAGAAAAACTCGAATGAGGAACTAGAATAAGAGGAAAAAAATAGGAGGCATAGATGTTCATAGATATTCATAGATGTTCATATATGTTCATAGATTGTCATAGGTTGCCATAGATGTTGATAGATGTTCAGAGATTTTCAATGTTGGAAGGATTCAGAAGGTACACCAAAATTGAAGGAGATTTGCGATCCTGCGATGTTAAGTGGCATTTTTCAGCGCTCATGTTCGCCAATGTTTCTTTGGAAACTCATCCACTTTAAGCCGAGCTGTTGTCGACTTGGTCACTCGTGTCTCATCCAACGTCTCCACAGTCTGTCGATTTGATTCCCAGTTGCTTGACCAAAAACCTATCTAATTGGAGATACAATTGGACCCATGCGAGCTAGCCTCAGCTTCCTACTGTATTCATGAACCCAATCTTTCCTAAAGATATCCCAAAATACCTCCCATATTCCCTCAAACATAGATCCAAAATGATCCAAACATCCCACCACAACACCACCATCCTATCCCTGTGGTCCCCCACTGTTCCGCCTCCATCGAGTTTGGCCTTGGATGAGCTGCCAGCTGCTCAAAATGGAGACTATTCCTTGAAAAGTGCGATTTTTTCCTTTGAGATCCTGTGATATCTTAATTCTTTTTTAATTTGCTTGTTCAAGTTCACACTTCTGCCCTATGTTTCATTGAATGAGTCAAAAACGAAGCTGGATATCTCAGACTATCTCATCATTTGTGTTGCTTCATTGCAGCTACGGCTGGTTATGGATCAAACTGGGTCCCCGAAAAAAGAAAGGGACTGTGTCACCCCCAAAACTTGCCAAAGGGAACCTGAAGAATTCTTGGGTTATCGTCCCCAAGAAATGTAGGTCCATAATCCCAAAAAGGGCCCCCAATCAACGTAAAAAACCGCCCATGTTGATTGTTGATTCATCAACACGATTATAACAACACAGAAATATCATATAGTTGATAAATATATATATATATATCCATGTATATATATATATATAATATGTCAATCAGCATGCTATGTTTGCCCCACAACAGTCCACGTTCGCCCAAAAAATGCCACCCACAACGGACCGAGCTCTGAGGCTCCCGGCGACTCGAGCAATTCCGGTGAACCTTCAGAGTTTCAGCAGGCCCCAGCCCCGGGATGGTTACAGGTCTATTCCTTCTGTATAACTATGAAGTCTGTAATTAATCATCCATATGCATACACAATATACAATATATATATATATGACATAATATATATATAGTACACTTAGTACATAAATATATATATATATATATATAGTAGATACTTAAGGTACATATATTCTATTCAATCAGGCTCCAGGATCAGTGCATGTCTGTCTGCATGCCTGCATGGAGGTCCGGGAATAGAAATCTCTACGACTTTGTTTCTTTATATCACGCAACAAGCAACAACATCCTAAACATTCCTAAACCATGAGTTTACCTACTGTATATGTACTATTGCATTACCCTACAGTAAATCAAATTTCTACAATTCTTAGATCTGGAGATTCTGAAGAGTATTCAGCATTTATACTGTTTTTATCATGTCTTAAGGACACCATGGTCACCATGGTCACCATGGCTTGTCCATATCCCCCCAATGGGTTAAAAAAAAAAAAACGAGACTCGCAATCCAATCCGTGCCTGATTTCGCCTTGAGCGGTCGGATCACACTGGTGTCCATAAACTTCTCCAAACCTCTGCTGGATCATCGGAATGTCGCTGACATGTTGTGATAAAAATAAGACCAACAAACGTGGGTTTTCCAGATGTTTAGAACGTCGGGTCCAGAAGCACCATTCAACTGTAGATCTATAGATCTATCTTAGATCTGATCTATCTATAGATCTATCTTTATTCACCAAATGGAGGTTTCCTGAAATGGGGCTACCCCTAAATCATCTATTTGAGATTGGGATTTTCCATTATAAACCAACCATTTTAGGGGCTCCCCCATTTATGGAATCTACTCATTTTAAGGATGCCCTCTTTTGAGCCTCGTGGATCCCACGTGGACATTTTTGAAGGACCCCAGGGATTTGGGTTTTGGGCTTGCGATGAAATAGGGGATTTAACCAACACAAAATGGGAATATCATGGGAAGTAAATATCTGTTAATAATGGTTTATATATGGTTATTATATGGTTAATGATGGTTAATAATCACCATTACTGGTTGGTGGTATACCTACCCCTCTGAACAATATGAAAGTCAGTTGGGATGATTCTTACCAATATATGGAAAAATAAAACATGTTCCAAACCACCAACCAGATTAACTACAGTTTATGGTAGATTCTGGTAGATAGATCTACATAGAATTTTGTTATGGGGAAAACCAAGTTGTACACATGTGACTTTAGGGAGGGCCATACCATGGTGATGCTTGCTATATCCATTGCCAATCTTGGATACCAAGTAGCTATCAAATGGCTTCCCCACATGATGTGTTGCTTAAATGACCCAATTGTGATGTCTTTACCCACTGACTATAGCTTCCTGTCATTCCATCTCCCCGAAACGCAGGCATCTCTTCAGCCTCAGCCTTCAGCTTCACCATTTGACACCCACAAAACTTCGACATTCTACGCAAGAACTTTCCATGACCGCCATTCAATGGATTGGTTTAAGGAAAAAATCGGAACCGGAAACCATAGATTTTGCCATGGCTTTCCCACGAAATTTTCCCTGAAACCAATCCATGACCGCCATGCCCTTGATATGCTCAACGCACACCGACGGAGCATCGCATCGACTCACCGGAGATTCGGAGATTCGTTCGGTGTCAGGTGTTCATCGCTCTTCTATCAGGTGTCCTTGTGGGTAGTATACATATATATATATGTATATATATATATGTATATATATATATATGTGTTTATATATATATATACATATGTATATATATATATGTTTATATATATATACATATGTATATATATATACATATGTATATACGGTATATATTGCTGTCAGTCATTGACAGTTGAAGATCCAGCAGCTGTGCCTGAACGTCATTGCCAGATATTCCTGCAACTGTGCCCGTTTGTCGATAATGATAATGCCGGCCTATACAGGTAGTATAGCCTCCTATAATGAGCAATCAACAATGGTATTATTGATGATTCACATGAATTTTCGAGTTCTGGTGAAGACTACTTGCGGATGCACTTCTGGGTTCTAGCTGGAGACGTTACAGTAACTATAGTTGTGGAGGATTATATTCCATGTATATATATATATATATCAAACTTGTTTCATTGTCCAAAACGCTTTAATGGCTGTGGTTATTTTCCATTTCTTGCATAAGACTAAAGGATTACCCTCTGGTAAACTAACATAGCCATGGAAAATCACCATGTTCAATGGGAAAATCCACTATAAATGGCCATTTTCAATAGTTTTTTGTTAGTTTACCAGAGGGTAAACTACCTATCCAAGGTGGGGGATGTCTTATACCCAGGTTTTTACACCCCAACTGCACTGCCCTCCGTGCACCGACAGCACGAGATGGGTCTCCAGACGAGACAGGGCCCCCTCCTTGCGCAAGCGCTGGACCAGAAAATGCGATGGAAAATGCCCCCTTTACTTTGATGATTGTGATTAATATATTTGGAAAACATATCATATGGAAATATATATATATAATATAATATATAATATATATTATATTATATCTTATATATTATATTATATATTATATATTATATATTATATATTATATATTATATATTATATATTATATATTATATATTATATTATATATTATATATTATATATTATATATTATATATATATTATATTATATATTATATTATATATT
>Ga0126342_10010100_pt1 | contig 16889 bp, 21 predicted proteins | sample Cyp1metagenome_FD_92528 | JGI IMG/M metagenome (GOLD analysis project Ga0126342, IMG submission 92528) | Coral microbial communities from Lord Howe Island, Old Settlement Bay, Australia - Cyphastrea 1 metagenome | ecosystem: Host-associated > Invertebrates > Cnidaria > Coral ... | reverse complement strand
TGTATGTAATGTATGTAATGTATGTAATGTATGTAATGTATGTAATGTATGTAATGTATGTAATGTATGTAATGTATGTAATGTAATGTAATGTAATGTAATGTAATGTATGTATGTATGTATGTATGTGTGTATGTATGTATGTATGTATGTATGTTATGTATGTTATGTATGTATGTTATGTATGTATGTATGTATGTATGTATGTATGTATGTATGTATGTAATGTATGTATGTATGTATGTATGTATGTATGTATGTGTGTATGTGTGTATGTATGTATGTATGTATGTATGTATAACGTATATCTATATATATATATATTGCCTGGTGGTTCAAAATCAATGGATTGCACCAGCAAACTTTGCAGGAACCTCTTCAACTCTGCAGGTATAGTTGATAGTCATGGCCTCAAGGCTGAGAAGATAATCGGTCTTCGAAAAGCATCGGCTTTGCGTTGGCTCTCGGGCTTTAGGACAAACTGAAAGTGAAAAAATGAAACAACTGATGCAACTGAAACATTCAGCGGAAGATTTGAGACTTGATAGATCTTGAAAGATCTTGATAGATCTTGACTTGGTAGGACATGAAACCTCTGAAACCTCCAACTGCCCAAGCCCCCCGATCGCCCGAGCCTTGTGCATCTTCTCGTTTGCCGCTTGGAAGGCCCGTGCTGTTTGGCAGGCAGAATTGCAGTCTCCGCTGCAGGCCTGGTGAAAGGTGCAGGCTTTGCCCAGGTTTTGCCCGCACTGCTACCCACTTTATCGATTTGAATTCTATTTCTGATATTCTCTGATACATAATTCAATATAATTCATCATAATTCCATAGGTTCTTCATACATCGTTCATAAATTGTATACATTCGCTTTGCATTTTGCATCTGGTTTCCGTTCGCCTTCTGTTCATCCAGGTTTCGCTCCTGGAGCCATTGGCGCATGCCCCTCACCTACAACTCATAGCACTCATAGCCAAACTCATCAAACTCATCAAATTTTCAGATCATTAGATGATCATTAGATGATCATTAGATGATCATTAGATGATCATTAGATGATCATTAGATGATCATTAGATGATCATTAGATGATCATTAGATGATCAGATATGTCATATGTATCGTATGATCACATGATGTGGTTGTGGAATGTTGCGGGATGATATTTCTGGATGCTCGAAATTCCTCCGCGAAGGACGTGGCATACGAAATGCCTCCCAGTTTTGGTCCAAGGCAACGTGGTTGCAGAAATGCACCACTCCAACCTGCGCTATCCAAACATTCAAATTACATTAAATTACATTAAATGGCATTAAATAATGTATTTCTTCAATGGGATTACATTAAATTACATCAAATTACATTCGATGTTAAAAGTATGTCTTCAATGCGCACCAAAAGCACAAGTGAACAATGCCCTGACCATCCCTGACCAAAGCAAACATCTCATAAATCTGCAGTGATTTGAGGCCTCTGACCAGGTTTGCACCCCATCCAAAGCGGCACACATATCCACAGCACCCTGACAATTCAATATCGACTTGGCAGGCGCAGCATAACAGTTGCTGTAGCGCTGTCGCATTTTTTGCGCCTGGTGATGAGGGATCATGCCACGGACGAAGTCAATTGCAGGATCACAGACGAACCTGGCACTTTTGCAACCACAATAACCACAATAACCACAAGCACTACTGATGGCAAACAAACCTCTGTTTCGCAGCACGTTACTCGTGCGGCAGATTGTTTTTCTGCTCAACCTGTGTGGAATCGCTGCCAGCATCCACATACTAAGAGAGGAAAAACGAGAACCATGGTCAAGCTGCCTGTTCTAGGAAAGTCATTGACATATATTGAAATTTGAAAGACCTTGAAAGTCATTAATTTGATTCGCTAACTTAGCAACTTTGTCGCTAAGTCATGCCGAGTAGCTCAATTGCCATGGCTTGCTGCATTCGCCACATCGAAATCTCCTGGGCACGCCGAAAAGCACAGTCCTCAGCTCGGGGTCTCTGGTGGTTGGAGTGGTTGGAGATATTAATCTGCACGAGAAAAAGAAACGCCCACAAGTGAGGTGCCATACGAATCCATACCTGCCATACCATCTGTTTCAAAGTGGTTTAACAGGATTGCTTGTGATAATATACATAACCGTTTGACTTTCCACAAAGAATGGCTTTGCAAACATGATACTGTAATCATCAGCTAATCAGATGGCAACAACAACAGCAGCTTTTTGCACCACTACTTTTGAGTGCAGCTGGGTTACAGCTGTTCCACAACCCATGCCATCAATGTTCCCCAGAGTCGTCACCTCCGCAAGCCAGCCACGATCGTTGCTTCAAAACATGTCAAAATGCTTCAAGGATCTCTTATGAAATGCTTTCAACATCATTAATTTGCAGTCTCCAAGCTCCTAAGAGCTCCTACGAGCTACTAAGAGACATCAGCGGAATCATCACCCGCATCGCATCACATTGATCCCTCGACTGATCCCACCTGAGTCGAAACAGAGGTGGAACTTCTGGTCGTTGCCACGGTCGTCTGCCTTGTCGTCTGCCTTGTCGTCTGCGTTTGGCCTGGAACATCCGCAGTGAGCGGTGACTCAGCATGAAGGCTGGGATCTAAATCACACCAATTTATGATCCCATATAAGATATATATATACCCATACTCCTACTAAACATAGTTTAGATGTGTTTAGATCTGTTTAGATATGTTTAGATTGCTCATAGTCTCATAGTTGCTCTGCATGTCAGATGTGTCTCCAAATGTGCCATCAAGTTGCTGGATCCACTTGGCAGGTCGGTAGAACTAATGGTCGTGGAGTCGAGCGCGTCATCAGAACTGCAAGGCGGAACAGGGCGGAACAGCGGAGTGGTGCCACGAAATGACATGTCCATGTCGAGAATTCAGAGCTTGGCCACTTGTCTGTGAAGTTCTGATTGACATGTTTTTGACATGTTTTGACGGGTGTCGGACATTTTGCAGGTCTGATGGGGATCTCTCCAAAAGCGTGCACACGGTACTTGAGAGCCTTGTAGTGGTTGACATCTGCGCTGATCCTGGCTTTCAATACTTACAGCATTTTGCAGCTTGTTGTTTGTTGTATAAGTGAAGCAAAGATTCAGCGCAAACGGAGTGGTACAGTCTCACACTAGGACATTATATGACGTTGTCATGTTAGCGCAGCTACCATGGGATGAGACTGTAGAGCGTTCTGAAACAAGAAGCCTTTTCCATAATCATAGTATTGACATATGTGTTGTTCCGTACGGGTACCTTCAATTCAATGGCGGCTATGGTCAATCTTCTAAGAGTCCTGTGGTCGTGGTTGCGGAAGCTGAAGGTGTGGTGGTAGTGGTGGTAGTGGTAGTTGTCGTTGATGTAGAACTTGTTGTGCCTGAGACCAAGATATGGAACCTATTGCTGTACCATGAACTGTAATTATTGTAAAACAGCTTGTCACCTTTTGTTTTTCCAAGTCCTAGTGCACTTGTTGAATTGAGCTCTCAGGCACTGCAACCTTGTGCTTTTCTTGACTAAGTCCGCAGCTTTGATGGCTGCAATACGATTCTCTTGAAGGGTTACCTATCGATGAGTGACAGGATGTGACAGGTTCGTGCGTGTGCGAAATCACCCGGAAATCATCGGCTAGACCCTGATCTACCCTCCAGACACATCACGGAACTTCCATGCCGTTCCATGCCGTTCCATGCCGTTCCATGTTTCACGGCAAATGTTCCGCCTGCACATTGCGTTACCAAAGGAAGGCCTTCCCTGGCGCACAGTCTGCATGCACTGCATTCACTGCGTTGCGTTTTGTGTCGTCATTGTGTCCTTGGAGGACCCGGGCGCACCCTGCTGGTGTCCAGAGCTCCCAGAAGTCGGCATGTCCCGAAAATGGATCGCCAGGTCTGCGATGTGAAGGTGCGTCAATGTGCATCATATCGTTTCGGATTGTGGATGATTGTGAATGATTGTGGTGTTTTTCTTATGTCTTTGGAGATCTAATTTGTAATCTTTTGTCTAATTTCATAACCCGCAATCTGTGGTGTACTCGCATTGCCTAGTTATTTCGCAATTGAATATTTTGGTGAAAAGCACAAAGCCAATGCGGCCTCACTGTGTCCAAACGATTCTATAGGAAATTCGAATATATTAGAAAAATATGGAATAAATAGAATATAATAATGAATAATGTACACTATTTTATTAGAATGCTTTCTAGTCCCCTGAATCTTTGTGCTACAATTCTCTGCAGCTTTGGTTTGATCGCGCCTGCTGGGATCAACATGGCCACACTCGCAGGAAGCCTTGGGAATTCGCCTGGTTCCAATCAGGTCCTGGCTGTGGCGGCTGTGCAAGATCGTGTTCGCACGTCAAATGTGCCACTGGATGGAATGAATGATTGTGAATGAACGAATGAACGAATGAACCAAGAAAGCATCGCATTCCAAGTCCATCAATTCCTCAACTGTACTCAATAAATCTCAATAACTTAAGATTCCTCAAATACTGACTGAATGGGTTTACCATCGAAGGTCCTCTGTTTCAGGCCCAGCAGCTCCAAGCATCACCTCAGCCAGAGGTGACTTTCTATGGCCTTGCACCGAAATTCCATCAAGTTTCAGGCATTTAAAACTGTCTCTCTTTGGAGTTCAACATATTTCACAACATATTTCAACGCTGATTTCAACACGTCCGATGGTGCGAACCAAAAAAAACGGCGACGCGGGGCGAACCGGGGCCAACCGGCCCAAAACTTCCCGGTCCGCAGTCCACGAAGCCAAAAGGCGACGAGGCCAGGAGAATCGACTTCCACGTGCCTTGGCATCGATCGCAGATCTGACATCGACGAAAATCAGATGGGATGGGGATCTAGGGATCCTGACCGGTCCAACAGGACAGAGCTATAAACCTTGGGACGATTTTGACTACTTGGGGACTTGGGCCTCTGTCTGCTCACAACTCTGGTCCCGGCTCCCCAAGAACCAAAGTTGTCAAAGTAGCCACAAAGACCTTGATACACCTTCACATTCAGCTCGGTTTCGGCATGCCTGTCAGTTTTGTATCGCTTGTGATATCCCGTGATCAAGTGCTACTTTGATAATCTTTGAATTCCTTGGATTCCATGCCTACAAGTGGAGGCATCATCAGCAGACTTTAGGAGCACCCCGCTGCTACCTGTCGATGTCAACGGATTGTACTTTCGCTATACAGAAGCTGGATGCTTTACAACTGCATTCCCAGTGCTCCAATCATTTTCGGAACTGAACTATGATGAACTCTTCCATCTACCTTCATGATCCTGGGTGTAAACATCTATAACATATTACAGAACACATTATATAACATCTTATATAACATATGACTCTTCGTTTCACATGTTTCAAGCAGCATCATGAGCAAAGCTGGGTGCTGACACCGCTGCCTGCAGGAACATCGATTTCCAGGGAGGACGTCTCCAGGACTGGAAGACCTGGCGCTAGCACCAGCCTGGCGCGCCAACCCACCATCCACCAACAATTTGCAGAGGTCGGCCGTGAACGTGAAAATAGATCATAAATATAAATGATAAATATGTCTTAAGAATTCATAAGATTTCATACAATTTCATAAGATATCATGATACATCAACATGCATCAACATACATCAACCTACATCAACCATGTCATGAGATCTTGCGGAAAACATGACGGGGAGACGCATCTATCCGCAAGTCCCAAAGACGCTCCGAGCCTCGACAGGTTGCTGATGATAGTCATGGGTCATGACTGATGTCCCCATGGGTCACATCACCCAACCATTAGGTATATGGGAAAAATAATGGCTACTATAAGGTGATGTCCAATATTCCCAAAATGGGACAGTTACCAACCCCTGATAGTCCATGTACCTTGTCATATCATATCAATCTTGACATTACACTCCAGGACAAGCAAGATTGAAGCAGTAGACAATACACCAGCGATTTTCTGCTAGGTCCGGCACCAAAGGATGAGAAAGGATGAAGTGAACCTGCAGCACTTGGAAATTTTGCATGCGTAACCATGGACATAAAGTTTAGCTGCAATTCCTTCTGGTGACATGCTGTTTGCGAAGCGCACCTGCGCTAATGTCGAGGAAGCGCTTCACATTTCCAGACACGCTGAAATTCACCCAAAACACCTAAGAGTTCGGACTCGCGCACAACACTGAAATACATTTGGAGCATCTCAATTGTTTTGTGATGTTTTGGGTAGAGGCACTTCTCTTTCCCACTTCGGTTTAGTTGTGGGTGAATGACAATGCCACGCTGGAACGGCAGAAGTTGACCAGGCAATATTTTCATTTGTCTGCCAAATCGACTTCCTTAGAGCCCTAGAGAGCACACCTTTGCACTCCTGACTTTTATTTCGATTTATAGCCTCAACCTATCCCAAAAACGGAAGTCTTTAAGCTTCCCGCTGGAGCATCGCATGTCACCACCCGGTGAGCTCCCCAATATTCCTCAAGGTCAGGCACCTGCCACGACATCTTGGATGATATTGAAACATATTATTGAATGAATTGTGACAATATCCGTATATGGTATAAAAATCTATAACATATTATAAAATAATACTGCATTGTCCATATAATCTGATCACATATGATCACATAACAATATGATCACAGCTGATCGCATATTGTGACTATTAATAAATGCAGAAATGCCATGGCTGCCTCTAAAGGATCAGTGGCGCTGCCAAAGCGCTGGCCACAGCTGACACCATTCACCATGGGCCTGCGGCTCTGAGATCCGTTTGTTGCGGTGTTTGTGACAACAGATGACAACAACATGGCTCGTTTTGATCGTTTTGTTTGCGTCATCTTCCCATCTTTCCACCTTTTGAAAGATCTCCTTATGACTTGATCTATGACAAAACGAAACTGTCCTGTCCTTTCGACGAGTGAAACGGTCATCCATCATGAAATGCGTAACGACCGCGCGTTTCTTTTTCGCAATTTCCAGAGTCAAACAAGTCGCAATTCACGCGGAAGATTCCGATTGAACGGAACTGCTTCAAAGATGCTTTTAGATGCTTTTAGCATCTGTCAGTTCTGGCAGGATGACACTCAAAGTGTGTCATGATATCATAATTATATATACATATATGTATACACAAAATATATCAAAATATTATATATAATGCAAATAAAGTATCTCCATGTCTTTGACCATGCCCAGTCTTGGACTGCGCTGCGCGCTGCTCTGCGCTGATACAGTTCTGGGCAACTTGTTTTAATGACTTTAATGGACTACGTGGCCGGTGTGGCCGCTGTGGCCGGTGTGGCCGGTGTGGCCAGGGCGGTTGGTGTTTCCCTGTCACTCGAGGTGATCACAGCGGAGAGGGTCGCGAGAACCTCATTTTCGTAGCGAATCTCGCCCGTGACGTAATTTCCGACTGGTCCTTGGCAGCACATCACGTCAGAACATCCAACCTTTATCGAGCAGATCAAGCAGTACTAAGGCACGAACCTGTCTGCACGAAGGGGCAAAAACATTCAAAGTCCAGCTCCTGGAAGTTTCGTCATGTCTCAACGAAAACCAGCAGATCCAGCAGCGAATTGAATGCGACCTGTCCAATCGGCAGCAGCGCGTGGGATTCCAAATCCAATTTCCAGGTGATGGAAGTCTTCTCCTTGGCACTTCGATTCTGCGTCGAACATCGAGAACAAAGTGGACTCCAACTGGACTTGTCATGCTGTTCCCGGATTTGCCATGACTTGCCGGCATTTTGATGACTGCAAATCGCATACTGCAACACACCCGAAAGAGTCTTCAATATCTTCAATCTGCGGTTGACATGAATTTAGTCTTCTAAATCTTCTAATTTTGAGTTTCATATGTTGATTGCATTTTCGACATTCTCCCATATCTATCCATATCTTCCCATTGCTAGCCTCTTGGCCCCACAATCCAAGCATCTCGGCCATCACATCTTGGCAGATGCGCCAAATGGTCATCCAGGGCCGCAAGGGCCATGCCACTATGAGCGACCTCAAGCGAAGTAACATGTACAAATCAAATACAAGAACTGCTTCTCTTTGCTTTACTATGTCACTATGCTGCAATTGCACAAAAACAAGGCAAAAAAAAATCGAAAAACAACTCAATTCAAGCTTAGTTTCAATCGACATACTTCCGTCGAGGACACTTCGCCTGGTCTATTGATACCGCTGCAAAGCTTGTGTGTTGCAGCTGCGCTCTTTGGATCTCTGTGGTAAGAAATGTGCACGGACTGAACGGACTGAACGGACTGAACCTTGCCATCAACTCTTTGACCAAGTGCCTATCCGGCCTATCCGATGCCAGAAAAAGTGCGTCTGATGCTTGTGGGCCCAACTTGAGAATTCCATCCTCAGTGCTGAGAAGGGCAAAGAACGGCAAAGATAAAGCACAGTTCTGATCTTGTCCATTTTTGTTTCACGAGTGTTCCATAGTCATGTTCGTTCCCTTGGCGACCAGATCCTACCAGGTTTACCAACCGGGGTCCAGAAAGCCAAGCAACAAATAGGATGCCCCCTGAGGCCTGGGTGACAGTCCCAGTATGGCAGGGTGGCAGGGATTCCACTTCGGATTTTGCGTTCCAAGCAGCTTTCTCAAAATACCTCAGCACGGGATGGGCAGCACGGGAATTTCAACCACTTGGCAATTGGAGAATGACTCTGGCTGTGAGCATTTTCGAGGGGCAACGTGGAAAAACTGGAAAACGGAAGAGTATCGACATGGGACCAACTCATGAGTATAGATAGTATAGAGAGGGATCATGGAATCATGAAATATCATGGATATCTGAAGATACTTGTCTCTCTTGATTCATGAATTTGAGGCAATATTCTTTGTGTTGCAGCATCCGCTTAGGTATTTACCATAGCTGTGTTGATCGACTATCAATGACCATCGCTTTGGGGTCCAGTCGATTCGAGTGAAACAGACAATGGAAATGCTCTGATGGTTGTCAACAATTTCTTCAGTCTGAATGTTCTCCACAGAATTCACAAATTGCACTCGGCTGACAGAGGCCAGCCAGACCTCTGCTGTGAAACACTGATGCCACGGCCACGGCTAAGTGGCTTGAAGGGCATCGGCTCTACAAGTTCAAGAATCATTTAAGCGTCACTGCCGTAGCCACATCTCACCATCCACGCACCATCCACGCACCATCCAGGAATTCACTCACCATCCGTTCCATAAGAGATAAAGAAAGAGCAGTGAAGGAGGTATCAACGTGATGAGACACTTGGCCAGAGAATTCTCTTCGAACAGGCGCTGATATACTTGCCAGTCAATGCCACCCTCAAAAAAACCTTCTGTGTGAAGCCGCCACATTCCCAGAGTCATGAAAAACACCTGGCATATCGAAAAGAGCATCGGAAAGACGCTGCAAAAATGATCCCAGAAGCTGTCCTCAAGCTTCAGCCCTGTTTGACACACTTCACAAACGTCCAAGCTCTTCTTGTTTGCTAATCTACCTTTGATGAAACTTTCCAAGCACTCTCGATGGAGTATGCTCTTACATTGACAAGGGCGCATTTCGTCATGGGTTCTTTTTTCGCTGTTGCAGTGACGACACCGAATTGGAGCCATCGAAAATATTGAAACGGGATGCCCAAGATTTCTGAGCAAAACTTCGGATGAACTGTCCTGAAATGTTGGAATGCCGTGAGACTCTTCAGGATGTTGAGGGATGTGAACATGTCACAAAAACGAAACGATCTTAGAAATGCCTCAGAAGCAATCGCCCCGTTTCGACTTCAGTCTGGAGGCTCCACGTGGCTTCACTCAGAAATGATTGAATCGTATTGAATCTACAAGGATATCAGGGACACTGGAAATTTGCAGGACATGAACACCAGATGAACAGCAAATGAACACGGCACATCACGGCACACGGCACATCACGACACATCTTGGAAACGGTTCCCATGTGGGTTCCCATGTGAAACCTGTGAAAGCCCATGACATCCATGACAGCAACACAATGCTTGCAAGATGTTGCAAGAAAGAAAACATCATACTATATCATACTGCATACATGCCTTGATTTGCAAACACAAGTAGATGTATTATACTTCTCAAAGATACTGGAATTTATCGCTTCGGCTGCTGCACGCCTGAGAGGAACCTTACCACAGTCTGCGCACTAACTTTGAGAAGATTTGAGACATTCAAACTATAGATAAACGATATAATATGTATATATATATATATTAGATTAACATTGACTGTTAAAGGAAAGATTTCTTTAAGATTTCAACTGATTTCAAAAGGCGAAATCAAGGAAAAACCTTCGCCCTCCAGGTCTTCAGCCTCCAGGGAAGCAAAGATCATTCCTCATCTCCCCTCCACGGACAGGGCGGTTTGCACGCACATGCCTTGGACGGCCACACTAAACATATCCTGTACATATATTTAGTGTGTACATAGATAGTGTGTATATAATATAGTGTATATAATTTGTATATATATATAACATATAATTTATATATAATATATAATTTACATATAATATATAATTTATAATATATATATATGTATGTATTTATATATGTGTAAATATATAAATATACACTATATACGCATAATATTGCATACTTATATACTATCTATGCACATGTAAGTAATTCCAATCTGTCAAAATTCGTTTGCTAGAGTTATGTTCTGCTGCCAGAGCTGCTTCTGGCGCCCTCTCTGCCGCTCCTGCTCCTGACGGCCCAACTCCTCCACGGCAGCACAGCTCTTGGGAAATCGCATGCAGGGCAACTGAAACGCTGCAGCCATATACCTCGCAAATGAACCGGGATGAACACACTATGATTTTGTTATATCTGAGACATATCATGTCATATCATGTCATATCACGTGGTGTCACACATTTGATTCGCATCTTCAGCATAGTGCAGCCACGTTGCTCTTCTTTGTTGTAGGGCTTGAGTGTTGAAGCTGCTGGAAGCCGTGACTGCGCCAGTTCAGGAGGAACCCACTCCACTCCTAGCAACACAGCAACCGACAGCAACACATCTTTAGACATGCAGCAAGCTGCTGCAGCTGTCGGATGTCGGGCTGGGTCCTGGTGGTGCCAGAGAGATCTTTGGCAAATTGGCCTTGGAAAGTTGACTGGATCCTGAGACATTCTGAGATACACAACATGCAAATCATGCAACAAATATCAACAAATTGCAAAAACAAGCAATAAACAGTTATATTTTTTATAAGTTATAATTATATATATAAGATATTATAAGCATTCAGAACCTTCAGATTCATCGTTTGCCATCCGACTTCCGCTTAAGTCGTGCTTGACATGGCGATGGCCAAAAAGCCTCACCCATTGCAGTTGAAGCTGCCGGAACTCGCATCGGTTTGTTCGGAAAGGAGACCAGAAGCGCCTGCAGACTGACACGACTGTGACACCCAAACCAGTCAATAAACAGAAACACACACCTTCAGAGAACAGGCATAAGGTCGAAGTTGAATTTTGCTGAATAAATTACTCATCAAAATATATCAAAATCATTTCCAAGCATAGAGTGAACTCATCATCAGAAAACTGTGGTTCTGTTCGATTCTTGTCCTGCGGTTTGCAGTGACATGCAGTGACTTATGGCCACCAAAGCCCAGCCCATTTCGGTCCCTTTCGGCCTCCCCGAAAGAAATCAGATTTTTCTCCAATTTCCTCAGCTCCGTCGGAATCCGTCGGAAGACCTTCAGACCACCAATGATTTGTTCGCGTCGCATCTGCTGCCAAGCATCAAATTGATTTTGGCAGTGACGATTCCAGAACCATATTGAAAATGCTCTGACAAACCTCAGTACAGAAGGTGCCTTGCAGGTCTATTGAGTCTCTTGAGTCTACTCTAGCTATTGCCGAACACCGTTTCAAATGACAAAGAGTACACCAGAAACTGATTGGTTTCTCATTGTCGACACGCGGTAACTTAAGGATAAACACCTGGGCACCCAAGTTCACAGAGATCTCCAAAGATTGAAAGCAAGGACAAGGTTTGCTGAACCTTGGATCAATGAATGGATCATAGAGGCATCAACAGAATGGTCTCATTTGTAACACTAAAGCCACTCATCTTCCAAAGTCTAGTGTGTCTATCGGTAACATGTTTGACCTACTAAGTTACTATGACTGCCCTTTTACTCCTTCAACTGTGCACGCTTCAATGCAGAGCTTTTTGATCAACTGTACAAGAAACTGGCAGCTAATCTTCTTGAGCATGGCATTGGGATTCCAGGCAAGTCTTGCAAAATAGACCTTGGATCGAGGTTCGTTGGGAGAAAGTGATCCTGGGCGATACTTGATACGTCAACAGACCTCAGCCGCCAAGTATCGGCAGCGTCTGCAAGGACCATCGCTTCTGCTCCTCCGTGAACACCCGGTGCAAACTCGCCTGTCACGGCTCCATGTGATTTAAGTCATTTTAGGTCATCTAAAGTCATCTAAAGTCTTCAAATATCTTCGAAGAATCTTCAAGTTATGACTGCCAAATTGTCAATTCCTCCACATAACTTGGCCTTTATCAGACACTGACATTGAAAAGCCAACGAGCGGCACAGATCAAACAACACCACTGGTTGCAGCAAGTGACCATCTTCTTCTGGCTCCCCTCTGCTCATGGATTGCGTTGCCTGCACACCAGCTTCATGACTCCGTCCAGTGGCAAACTGCCGAAAAAAAAAACGACCTTCCTTGTTACCTTTCCAGTTTCTGCCAGTTTCTGCAGCTCAATCTGGCAATGTGCTCCCTGTCGCCTGGGCACCAAATCTCACAATACCTCGCAACGACGTCACCTGGGTATCCTTGGTTTCCTTCACGTCTTCCAGAAAATACAGTGCGGAAACCGTGTCTGGCATCAGCCCTGTCACTGGATCCTTGAAGCGGCACGTTGACAGGATGTCGTTTGATTGTGATGCAAGGGGGACCTTGAAAGCCTTCTTGTATCTTCTGGTAATCCTTGGCCTTCCATGTCTTGGTTTCAATGGTTTCAAATCATAGTAGGCTCTAGAAGAGGTTGATCCACTAGCTAAAACCTTGCCAGGAAATTGCAAAAGTTGCCGGTGCATTGTGGTGCCACAAAGGTGAGACAGTCAAAACTAACTGAAAGTATATATATATATAATATAATATATATATACGTATATATAGTATATCATATATAACAATAATAATAATAGTAATAATAATAATGAATGTAGTATGCCAGTATGCCACTTCCTTAAGTTTGCTGTTGAGTCTCATATTTATTTTGAATAGGAATACTGGACAAAGATGTACCAAGTGTCCATGCTGGGAACATATTCTGTGCCATTTGGTCCCACGCGAGGAAAGCAACGCTGCAGAGGTGTGAGGCGCTCGTCGGCCAGCAACCCTTTCAGCACACCCTCAAGCGCAAGCGAGAAAGATGTGTTGACACAAAAAAAAACAGCGTGGCTGAACATCACAACACCCAGAGGCCACTGGAATATCACTGGAATATCAAAGTATATGAAAGTGGTGTAGGATCCACATGGATCCACATGGATCCACTGATATCAGCGTCAAATCCCGTCATATTCCGCCCGAATCTACGCCAAGCTTCGTCGTTGGGCGAAAAACCTTGAAAGGCAAAGGGCTCAAGAGGCTTCCTGGGACATCCAAGTGTTTGACAGTGTTTGACACGCCCAAGATTGCGCTAATATCTTCAGCATCAGCTGACAAAATTTCGGACTCTGCATGTGCTTGAACAATGCTTGAACATATTGTAAGATATTGATATATATATATATATATATTGATGATATTGTAAGATGTTCCAACCTCAGGTAAGTCTCTTCAACATCGCGGCTTTCATCCACTCATTGTCATTCTCTTTGGCTAAGCGATCCAAGCAGCCCACACGGGGCTCGTAAATTTGCTCCTGCAGAGGTAAAATCGGCCATCTAGACCACATAAAACCACAAAGTGACGAAGTTCCAAAAAGCCAGTAGAATGGGCAAACAAACCCCAGCATTGCATTCTTCTGATTCCTCACCAGAAATCATAATTTTGTGACTCGTCCACAGTGTGCCACAGCCCGTCACTCGTCACTAAGTCCCAGGTGCTGTGATCTGCTTGCAGGACAGTTCTGGGAAAGAAAGCACCTTGGCTCAGGGAACATCAGGGAACACAGGGGATGTTCGGGGCATGCTCTATCTCACGCCAATCAAAACAGCCACGGAATCGTACAATTCAAGAGGCTTCAAAGGAATTACACATCAAACTTTCATCAAACATCGCAAATTTCAAAATCATCGCCGAACAATATCAACAAAGATCTGCAACTGTGGCCTTGTGCAACGGTAACGGCAGCATGGCCAGCCGTCTTGTCAGCAGTTGAACTTCACCCTCCAGAGTTGGTTTCCTTGGCAAAGAGACACGCTGGAAGAATCGCGAAAGAGTTTGAGTTTAAGCTTCGTTGTCGAATACCATTCGAATACTCTGAAAACAGCACACTGGACCAAATTAATTACTTACGACAATCACATGTCAATATGCTGTGCTTACTATCGAAGATGAATGCGGAGAACATGCACAAACCTTAACTTGCACAATGCTTCAGCCCAGAATGCTGTCAAAGCACTTTGAGACAGATGCCAGCATCTCGGTGTTCTTTACCTGGCAAAAGTACACGGGAACTACAAAAAGAGAAAACCCGGTAAAACCCGGTGTTCTGTTTTCCCACGGTTTGGCAAAGTTCGTTTTGAAATTCAGAAAGGGAACCAGTGAAGCCCGGATTTCGTCCAGGCCTTGATGCTGACCCAGCCTGCTTGTGGGCCAGAGCCACTCAACAGCTGATAGCCTGGCACAACAGATCGACATGTCAAGTGACCAAGTGACATGTCGTTTTGACACGTTTTGACATGGTGAAGAGATTGCTTCAGTGATTCAAATTGTTCAACTCTATGGTCTGAAAACTCTCACATATCACAGGTATTCACAGCTTCAAAAATTGAATATGAAGCTGAAACGCACACGATACATGTATGCAGTTGTATGCATACTACATAATATATCCCTTTGTCAGTTCTAGACTGTCACTACTATTGTGAATAAAATGTTCAGGGTATATCATGTAAGACATGTTTTCGGCGTCATTTGATCTTGTACTCCTCACATATATCCTGCAAAGCTGTTCAAGTGAAAAAAATGCTGTTATAATTATAGAACATGTCACATTTATGTCACATTTATGTCACATGTTCATACATTTTCTGGACGAACAGGGCAGTGTGGCAAAGACGTTCACCCTTCTCCGCAAGCTCTCGGACTAGCGAGCCCGTCGCCAAGCGCTGCCGCAGCCTCGGGATGTCGATCAAAAAAGGCATTCTGCAGGAAGTTTGGCGAAATGGAAATGTCGATGTATAATAATCATCAATCATCAATAATCAATAATCAATAATCAGCCATATGTTGATTGTTATAATCAATAATCATCAATATACAATAAATATGCAATGCCGAAACCAAGAGGCTCTGGAGACTTCAAACTACATCCTTCTCGGACCATGATGCCCCCATCTTTGCCACCACCGACCTGAATTTCGTGGTCATGACTTGACATGGTGTGGAAGAGTGCGGAGCTGCATGGAACAACCTGTTTTACCAAGCCACAACCTCCCAGATGAGTACCTCAGCAAAAGTGCCACTGCAAGCAAGTTTGAAACGGTTCAACAAAGATGGGTTGCCTGAAGTTGATTTGTGAATCCCTTTTTCCGATTTTTCTTCGCTCTGTGGCTGGAGCTGTAAAATGGAGGCTTACTAGATCTTACTAGTAACTGTTTTGGGGTGCCTGAGTAAGGGTTCATGCTCTTTGCACTTTCAAACATCAGAGGTCAAGATGCGTTTTGGCACACTTTGCTGTATTGAGCATCCACCTTCAGGAAAATGTTTTGGTCATGCGCAAAACATGTCATGGAATGTGATGAAATCGTGATACCGCACACACACACACAAGAGCAACTTGATACCAACCTCCGCTCTCCGCGCATCATTGTGCAAGATCTGGTCCGATGCCAACTTGGTGAACACGAACAGATCTGTCTTGCAGTCTATTGTAACAAAGCAAGAAAGAAACATCTGGCGATTATTATCTATGTTTCCTGTGTACACATGTTAGAATGTTACTGTTAATCTATCCATGGGAAATGGATCAAAACCATCGTGAACATCCAATTCATATACACACACAGTTGTACAATCAGAATAAATATATATATATATACACACATATAATCACATATAATATTATATCATTATCATTATATCCATATTCATCAACCTGAGGTTTGGGGTGAAATTTGCTGACGTCCAACTTGTCCAACTCAGGCCGCTTCCTTGACTCCTTGCACCGCACCTTGCAGCAGGGCATTTGGAAATCATTACAAGATGATGATACATATCAATATATATTATGATATGATGTGTATATGATATTGAAACACCATGTTTTTTCATGTGCAATTCAATATATTTCAATATCATATACATCTCAATGTGAGTATGAACATAGTGTGAACATGACATCTAAGAAATCCCACCAGCGTAATCATACGTGCTACGACACTCAGAATTCCGCATGCTTTCAAAGAGATATGGAAACGGAAATGCGATAAAGGCACCACTTGGCGGAGGTTGCGAATCAATGGCCATGGCGCTTCACTGCTCTGCACGTCTCATGCTGGCAACTCGCAGAGAGGCATAGAAAGCTGATAAGTTGTAGAATGCAAAGCTGCAGCAACGATCAAACGATGCTCACGCCATTGCAATCTTTCCACACGCAGCGCAAATGGCTTAGGCCTTCGAGCCGTCCAATCGGCATATGTAACACCTGATGAATG
>Ga0126342_10010099_pt1 | contig 16890 bp, 14 predicted proteins | sample Cyp1metagenome_FD_92528 | JGI IMG/M metagenome (GOLD analysis project Ga0126342, IMG submission 92528) | Coral microbial communities from Lord Howe Island, Old Settlement Bay, Australia - Cyphastrea 1 metagenome | ecosystem: Host-associated > Invertebrates > Cnidaria > Coral ... | reverse complement strand
GTGCAGTGTGAGGTGTGGAGTGTCGAGGGAAGGACACGGTCGGGACAGGGTGTCTTTGAACTATAGGTCATTTATGTTTGGGAAACTTCCGCCGCCGGCTTGCCCGGGTCTATGTTATATATAGTATATATAGTATATATATTTACTGTCAACTCCCACCATTTGCCCGTTGTCTGGAAGAGTTCGACGGGATCATCATCATCATCATCATCATTATCATCATCATCATGAATCATCATCATCATCATCATCACCATCATGATCATGATTTATCATCATCATCATCATCATCATCAGCAGCAGCAGCAGCAACATACAATGTGGGACGTGGTGACTTACGCGCACTCCCAGGTCACCCCACCCCACCCCATGTGAGCGTAGCATCAACATTTGTAGCATCAACATCGTGTGCAAGGCCGAGGGAACGCGTAATGTAGCATCAACATCTTGTGCAAGGTCGAAGGAGCGCGGTTGAAGGAACGTTGACATCCCCAGCCCACCCCACCCTCACCCCACCCAATGTGAGCGTAGCATCAACATCTGTAGCATCCACATCGTGTGTAAGGCCGAAGGAACGCGTAGCGTAGCATCAACATCTTGTGCAAGGTCGAAGGAGCGTGAAGGAACGTTAACATCCCCATCCCACCCCACCCCACCCCACCCCATGTGAGCGTAGCATCAACATCTGTAGCATCAACATCGTGTGCAAGGTCAAAGGAACGCGTAACGTAGCATCAACATCTTGTGAAGGTCGAAGGAACGCGGTTGAAGGAACGTTAACATCCCCACCCCACCCCATGTGAGCGTAGCATCAACATCTGCAGACATCTTGTTCAAGGTCGAAGGAATGCGGTTGAAAGGAACGTTAACATCCACCCCACCCCACCCCATGTAAGTTGTGGGGCAAATGGTGGGCGTTGCGTCTATATATAGTATATATATATAGTATACATAGTATAGATAGTATAGATAGTATATATATACACTATATATACATTACATATATAGTATATATATAGTATATATATATATAGTATATATATATAGTATATATATAGTATATAACTGCATATATAACTATATATACTATATATTTACAAATTTATCAAATTCCCCAAGTTGACGCTTCGCTGGAACACGATCTCCGGACGGGACACGTTCCGCGACCTTTGTACAGCCACTGCACCCTGCACGCGGCACGTCTGCTGAGGATTGGGCCCTGTTGTACCCTCCGGTGTCAAACATATTGTTGGATAGGGTGAAGTACTTACCCTCTGGTTATTTAACATAGCCATGGAAAATCACCATTTTTAATAGGTAAACCATCTATAAATGGGCCATTTTCCATGGCTATGTTAAATAACCAGAGGGTATATAAATAACTCTAAATATGGGAAGATCATAGGAAAATATGGGAAGATACATTGTAAATGGAGGCTTAGTTCGCTGGGAAACTAAACTACAAATGGACACGAACGCTGGATTTACCAGCCTGCGCCATGTTTGTGCGAAGGGAAACCTATGAACAATCCCTAAACAAATGTCAGAAAATCTCAACTCCAAATAAATTTCTTGGGGACCATGTCTGCATGACCAATCAGAAACTGACTTATGTATGTATGTATATATATATATATATACATACTATTAAGTTACTATTATATACTTATGTACAATGTTTCCCCCACACTTATGTACAATGTTTATCCAACTTATATACCACTGAGAAAACCCTACATCACAGGGTTGTAAATAACTGAAGACAAATCATAAATCTCGGCAAACACAAGTCGAGCAAACTGAACCTGCCCACATCCCCTACATCTACATGGTCTCACTTTGTCCAGTGCATAAAAACATGCGGAACATAGATGACAACTGACTTGCACGGGGATCTATGTCTTTAGATTTTGAAAGATGTTGTCCCATTGTTTCCAACTCTACAGCACTCCGCCAAAATGTGGCTTGTGATCATTCCATGTCATGGTGGCTGTTTGCCGGCTCTTCTATGATCATACTATACTGGTGGTTGACCTACCCCTCTGAAAAATATGAGTCAGTTGGGATGATTATTCCCAATATATGGAGAAATAAATGTTCCAAACCACCAACCAGTCGTGCTATATCATGCTATATCATACTTCGATGGTCTCAGCATTCTCAGCCGGAGATGTCTCAGAATGCCATGCTGGCCAAATCAGGACGAACTCGACCACAAACCTGCAGGCATGCTCTGATTGGTTGTCTTGAACTACCCGGTAGTTCAATGTGGTTTATGAATGTTTATGATGATTGATGTATCTTAGCTCCACCAAATCAACATTCAACTCACTCACTGACTTGGACTGTCGGGTAAAAAAACAAATCGCACGGGCCTCGCAGTAAAAGAGCATCTTGGGATTAAAGAAGGTACAACCTCCTAGCACAACGTAGTGTCAAAGACGTGCTGCTTCTGTGTTGGACACAGAACACTGGCTGAACATGTTTTTTGTTCGACAAATACCCTCTGGTAAACTAACATAACTATGGAAAATCACCATTTTTAATGGGTAAATCCACCATAAATGGTCCATTTTCAATAGCAAACTGTTGACATAACCAGAGGGTAATCAACCAGTCGCTGAAAACCTGTGGACTGCGGGATCTCTTCACTTCCGCCCATCTCGCCGCTGGGATCATGTCATATCCAAAACATACGGCCAATGGCGGCCAATGTCGAACAAACGGTACCAATCCCCCAAACGAAATGCTGGCCTTTTCTGGGCTCCTCACTTGTCCATATCCATTACCCTCTGGTAAATTAACATAACTATATTAACTATGGAAAAATCACCATGTTGAATGGGAAAATTCACTATTTCTATGTCACCATGTTGAATGGGAAAATTCACTATTTCGACTGGGCCATGTTAAATAGCAAACTGTTGACATAACCAGGCCGGGTATGCCCCATGATCCATAGTACATTCACCGGCGCTCCTGTGGATGCTGTACAGCACCACTTGTCACTGGGACATTCGCGTTGCCCCGTCCATCCATAGTCGCACACGGCGCAGGTGCTGCTGAGCGCACTGTTCATGAAACTGCAATTCCTCGGCGCCAAAAAAAAATGTCCCAGTTCGTTCAAAGCTGTGAAGCGCTGCGGGATACCATGGGACACTTGCGTATGGACAAGTAGATTGATAATGTTACTGGAAATGAAAGGGATCGAACTAACAAGATTATATCTATATATATACCAATATATCTATACCTATATATATATATATATAAATCTATATATATAACTATATTATATGTATATATATATATATATATCATATTATTATACACGCACGTATATATATATATAGGAAATTGATGGAAATTGACCCATGAATCAGCCTCCCAAACGGCTTTTTATGCGCCGTTTGGAAGCACCAATATTGCGACGTTCGGGATGATTTCTTTGGGGAAGTCCGTAGGGATATGATGCGTCCTCTGCTGGAAATGATATGTGAAACATCCAACCAGATCATGTGTATTGGTATATTTATATACTATGTATCTATCTCCAATGTATAATATCTAGTGTATTAGTGTATATATATATAACATCCCACATATCATATCATATATATATATTCTATACATTATATTATACATACATAGTATTATGTGTGTACATATATATATGTATTGACCATTATTGGGTTTTGTCCAAACACCAGTTGACGAGAATCGGAGATCGCTGGCATTAAACATGTGATGGCAATTTGAGCACCGGAAAATGCTGCCCCACTTTGCGACAACCACCTATATATATATATATGTGTGTTATACATATATTATTGATATTAATATACAGTACGTGTATACTCTTAGATCAATAATCATATATATATATACATAATATCAGATACTTGTATACTTTTCATATTATATATATATGTACAAATACATATATCAGATTATATCAGTATGCATATAGAGGGATTCCCCTTAAATGGTGGATTTGACCGCAAAAACCGCCCATTCCATGGGCTGCTCTGCCAGGACGGGCATCCGACAATTCCACACACGTTGCGCTTTTTCCAGGTGTTCAGCCGCGGCCTGGAAATAGCCCCGAACGTTGGGAGACGTTGGGCCCCTACAACTACCCTCTGGTAATTTAACATAGCTATTGAAAATGGACCATTTATAGTAGATTTTCCCATCAAGAATGGTGATTTTCCATAGTTATGTACCAGAGGGTATGTTTACATATTTTTATCTGGTTGGTTGTTGACCTACCACTCTGAAAAATGATGGAGTTAAAGTCAGTTGGGATTATTATTTCCAACTGAATGGAAAGTCATAAAATTCCATGGTTCCAAACCACCAACCAGATAATCAGATATGTATATACCTAGACCCTCCGTTTGTACCCTTCTTTTTTCTTTGGGGTTTCACCGGTTTCACCCCATAATTTCAGTACTTTTACATTGTTTTGGGTGGTATTTGGAGGGTCTAGAGTATATGCATGGTATATATATATTTTTTTTTTCCTATCTAAATATCTATCTAACATGTACACCCACTTGGAGCTGGAACTGCAGATACTGCAGCCCCAAAGATGAGTCGACTGGAACTGGGTTGGTCTGAAAAAAACCATGGGAAAACCCTCAAAGTTGATGCTTGTAAACTTCATTGCTTTCCGATGGTTGAGGGGTATACCCCATGTTCGGATATGTTCGAAATTCACCCAACTCTCTGGCAGCTTCATCCAAGTTCTAACATGTTCCAACCACTTCGAGATGGTGAAATTGGCCCTTGCACGTGGGCTCTCAAGCCTCACATGGTCAAGTCGGGGCACGGGAGTTCACCAAAGTTGGACTCGGACTCGGATACGACATGATACCCTCTGGTAAACGTTTACAGTTTGCTATGTTTCAAATGGCCCAGTCGAAATAGTTGATTTACCCATTAATAGCAGGGTGATGTTCCAGTTTGTTTTTTGTATGTTTACCAGAGCGTACTACTACTATAGGCCAAAAGAAATTGAAGAGTTGTCAAGTTTGACCGGACGCAAAAGCCACGACAGCCACCCATCCCTACAAGAAATATCCTATCTGGCCATGGCTGCTGTTACCCAGCAAGAAGATTCAAACCCCTCACTGTATCACATGTGATTGATATAAATCTCCATCGGATTGCTATAAATCAACATCTCTGAATATGAGTGTTTATAATATGTACATACACAAGTACAGGTATAGAAATATATCATATATGTATACTGTATCTGTATATTGTATGCATGCATGTATGTATCTCATGTACTAGCCTGACCAAAGGCCCACATCGGCTAGTTGCCCTTCCGAACCATCATTTAGAGTGCCATCCCAGTAAGATCGTTTCAATTTGTCCAACTCTATTCTGTATGTATATACGTAAATATACGGTATATGCAGCATACAAACAGTCACGTACATGTGTATGTATAGTTATATATTATATAATATATCAATATTGATATTTTTTTGATATTAGTGTCAATATTAATATATGAATATTAATATACTGTATATATATATGTATATCTGGTTGGTGGTTTCAACCCCTCTGAAAAATATGAAAGTCAGATTGGATCATCATCCCAACTATTGGGGAAAATAAACAATGTTCCAAACCACCAACCAGATATGTATTAGATATCTTTCTAAACATTCTCCAAGGGCATCGAAAAACCCACTCCGTACCTGAGCATCTTTGGCAGCCTTCAATCCCCGGCGTTCACGTTGGGCCGCCAGGGCTTGTTGAACCTGGTAAACTCGAGGCGTTTTGCCGGGTGATGCCATGGGGATCCATGGGGAATTAGGGCATTTTTGTGGATTTTACCATGTTACCATGATTTTGATCATGATTTTTCGGATTTTTCCATGGAAATTCTATAGGAATATCATATGATTCATATGAATCATACCTAGTTCGTAGTGGGGAGTGGAATGATCATCGATCCATTTAAAACCCTTCGGGATGTATTATGATGTATGGGGGAGTACCGGTTAATTTCGATTCCCATGAAATGGGATAAGCACCATGTGTTTTGTGTTCTGAATGAATCACATTGAGTAAAATTAGAGGCATTGCTCCAAAAAAATCATGCTAGATTAAAAAAAAACGACTTGTTCTTAAACCATTCACAATCAAAGTCTATGGTTCTGTTCACCTATGGGCGACTCAAATTTGTGTCAACTGCGGTAACTGCCCCCGTTGACCTCATCAAACTTAAGTTTGAAGGCAACTTTTCGGCAAGCAGTTTGCCAAATGGAGTGCAGCACATTTTTTTTCAAACGAAGACCTAAGATAATTCTAGGGATATTATTGGATAGGGATATTGTAAGCGATATTCATTAATGTTTCAATAATATCTTACATTATAGGGAAAATTAATTGGAACATAATTATAGGGATTTGTAAGGGATACTAAATTTTCACATTCATGGGATATTGATGGAATATTGATGGAACAAGAATGGAATAGGAAGGTTAATACCCTCTGGTAATGTAATATAGCTATTGAAAGTGGCCCATTGAGGATTCAAAGTACCCAAACAAAGGCATCGAAAAAGTCGAAGTCTTTGGGGTGGCTTTCCATAGCTGTTTAGCTGATTCCCAGAGGGTGATGAAGCTGTTGGTTTTCACATTCATCCGGAGTTGACAGAAGAAGCGAGACATGTAGGGTACTTGTTTATCTTGTTTTATTTCGCAAGGGCTATCTTTGCAAACATCTCCATCTGAATTTGTTTCTCATAAGACCTTCATGCCTACGTCTGAATGTCCAAGATTTGTTTGCAGTACAGCATGACATCTTCTATACGAAGAATAGCATATAATATATATATATATATATATATCATATATACATATATATGTATATACACATGCAGTTACTTGTTTAGTTATTTACTTATGAATTGATTCATCAATGAATCTAATTTAGATGGATAGTAATTCAATTCAAGGATGCGAGTGTATATGGAGGTTTCCTAAATGGGGCGGTACCCCCAAATCATCTATTTTAGTAGGATGATGTAGGATGTTCCATCATAAACCATCCATTTGGGGTTACCTCCATTTCAGGAAACTCTCATACCTTGCTATAAGGACTTACCCTCTAATGATCTAATTGTGCATTGCTGGGGAAAAAAAAAACATATTCGCCAATGATGGTTTGCTATCTTCCCAGTAACAATCAGAACATGTCCTAGCCAGTTTAGACTTTGAGAAATACCACGAGTTCTGTACAAGGACATACCTAGACCCTTCAAATATCTCAAAAATGGTAAACGTACTAAAAATATGGGGAAGAACACCATTTCAAGTGTACTTGAGGGTCCCAGTATTAAATTATGATGTATACATGTACAATACAAGTATACTATATAACTGTATGGGGTAGCTGGAGCACTTAGGTTTATAAGTGACCTGCTCGGTGCAACAATCCAATCCAAACATGTTACTCATGGCAAAACATCATCACCTGGTTGGTGGTTTCAACCCCTCTGCAAAATATTAATCAGTTGGGATCATTATTCCCAATGTATGGAACATTAAAAAATGTTTCAAACCACCAATCAGTCACAAATATGGTTGATGGCAACATGCTTGAAAATGTCACCACCGCAGAATGGTTGTCGCCTGATAGCCCCCCAAAAAAAAATTGTATTTTTTTCCCTCAGCACCTGCAGAAAAGGCGTCCTCCCCGAGTTTTTTCGCCTGAAGCGCATCATCCACCTCAACCATGTCTCCGCTCACCGGCAGCATATTCACTGCATCCTGGCTGTTCAGAACACCCAGGATGGCGGGCTGATGTGACAAAAGAAAGGAGAGAAAACCAGCGAGGATTTTGAGAGGATCTAGCACAACAAACATCACCTGTATTCCATGAATTCATCCCATTGGTTTATTGGAATCCCCAAGAAAAATTGTGTAGTAATAGACAGTAATAGTATAATCCCATGAAAATCCCATTGGTTTTGTTTGGAATCCCCAAGAAAAATTGGCTAGTATAATCCCCAACAACTCATCACCAACGCTTCAACCCTGACTCTCGGACTTTTGTTTGTTTCACGCTTCAAGGCCACACCCAACGGTGGTGCCATGATATGATCAAATCCAGGATCAATCCGATGGGATTCCTGAAAAATCCCATAACGCGGCTGACAAAAAAAGGCATGTTTCAGGTCTGACAATACTGGATCCTATGTTCTGAAATGCGATCTGTCATAATTGTCATGTCATATATATATATATATATATGTATATATGTATTATCCTATTTTTATTTTAAGGATCCAATAAGTCCGTCTTGTTGTGGCAACGGCTTCCGATCTTTGCCCAACTGATTCCCGGATCTGTCGTCATCATCGTCATCATCATCATCAACATCATCATCATCATCATCATCATCAACCCACCCAACCGTTAGACCTGCACGTCAGCAGCAGAAAAGCCCAAACGAAGCTTCAGAAGTTTCTGTCGCAAAGCATCCGAAGTCATTGGCCTCTGCAGGGCCTCCAGATGGCTTTTCATGGCTTCATCGTGGCTTTTCATGCCCTTGAAAAACAAGATCTTTTGATGATGAAGTGGAAACTTGGGGTTCCAGGTAAACCAAGAAAAAAATCATCCACTAATGGAGGGATCCTTCTGGTTGAACTTGGGTTTCCAGTAAAACGATACATCTTCAAAGCAGCTTCAAAGCAGCTTCAAAGCAGCTTCTGAACTCTTGATATTTTCACCATGAGTCTAGCTGGCATCAAAAAGCTAGACTTCATAGATCATCCACTAATGGAGGGATCCATCTGGAAGTTCGGAATCACCATTATAACCCATCGAACAGCTAACAAACTGGAAACCCGTACGTACCCATACCCCCCAAAGGGGGGAATTCCATACACAGTGTGATGATGTCTTTTTTTTTTCTCTCTCTCTTTCTCCCTATATATATAATATATATATATATATATATGTGTGTATGTATGTTACATTAATTGATATAGACGTGAACCAAGTTCAACTTATATCTTTTCCGGAAACCCCAAGTTCAAACAGAAAAAACGAATCTTCGAACATCCTCAACATTTTTATAGTCCAACATGTGGGAACAGTTCGATACTTGGATGTGCATCCCATTCAGCACCTGGGTAGTAATTATCGAACGGTTCATCCAGGTGCTGGGATCTATCCCCATTCAGGGGCTCCAATGGACCCAGAAATTGGTTTTTTGTGTCCTGCTAGACCATTCATTTTAAGGGGTCTTGATCATTTTGACCCATAAAAATCATAAAATGATAAAGGGTCGGGTATCAAAATAAATGGTCTACCATATGTTTTATGGGTATCAACATGATCATTCATACCCATAAAACATCATAAAAAAACCATATGAAGGATTGCTTCGATTGGCACTACCACTTCTATTTTGTGAAGGATTTTTCATCAAGTTCTCTTCTTTAGAGCAGCCTCTACTGGAGCTGGCACCCTGTCGCCAAACTCTTTCAGATCTAGTTTCTGCTCACCTACAGTATTTCCTTTTTATCATTCCATGCTCACCTACAGTATTTCCCTTTTATCATCCCATTGTTTTCCCAATATGATCCCTACTAAACCATATAAAACCAGGCATCATGGTTGATATGGAGGTTTCCTGGAATGGGGTACCCCCAAATGATCCATGGTGTTTTATTTGCTTTTCCATTTTAAACCATCCATTCTTGGGTACCCCCATGACTTAGGAAACCTCCATATCCGGAGGGTACCCTCTGGTAAACGTTTACATCGCTATTGAAAATGGCCCGTAGAAATAGTTGATTTACCTATCAATAGCATGGTGGATCTTTCCAGTTCGTTTTTTGTATGTTGACCAGGCCGGGTTACTTCTCCTGTCATTAATCCCATCATATGAAAAACACCCCATTAAAAAAGGGTCTCTTTAAAAAGGTCCCTTTATGGAATGTGGAAAATCCATGAAAATCCACCATGGTTTGTTTAATAGGGGGTGGTTTTTTATTGGGTGGTTAGGGGATTTTGCTGAATACCCCGTTATTCTCCCCATTGAATGTCAACCCTGGATTAATAAAACCCTAGATTGCTTAATTGGGAGGGTACCATTTATGTATTGGATGAAATGGCTATTGGAGGAGTACCCCCCTAATTAATAAACCATGGTTTAGCAAAATCCGGGGTTGACATTATTTACCCTCTGGTTATTTAACCTAGCCATGGTATAGATGGCCCATAGAAATAGATGGTTTACCTATTAATAGCATGGTGGATCTTTCCATGGCGAACTGTGAATGTCATAACCAGATGGTAGTTTCATTAGTTTACCATATTTTACCATCAATATACCCCAGTCATGTTAGCATTAATCTACCAGCACCAGCCGGATCCGTCATGGGTTAGGGGGAAGGGATTTTGCTGAAGAACCCCGGTGATTCTACCCATTAGTTGAAGTCAACCCTGGATTAATCATAGTGGGGTTGACATTATAGTCATAATGATAGACTTAGACCAATCATAATCCAATTAACCATTATGTCTATAATTATAGTCAATATAAACCATTGGTCTATTGTTCTATTAATTCTAGTCATAATGGTTTAGCAAAATCCAACAGATCAATGGTTTATATTGTCAAATACCATGCTTGCCATGAATATAAATCCATTTACAATAATTGTCAACCATGGTAATATTACATGGTATATTACATATGGTATAACAAGTATTACAAATATTGTATATCAAATATTAATCCGGGCTTGACATTTTTTCGTTGATCCAAAATGAGTCAGATCCACCTCCAGGTCTTCCAGAGGTCCGGCGAAGACGCTCAAGGCCCGCTGCAAGGCTGCGCGCAGGGACTGCGAGCGTAAGGATTTCCAGTGCTCCTGAGAAATGCTGAGAGAAGCACAGTGACACAGTGAGATGTCTCTGAATTGTTGATTCTCCATTTTCTAGGATATACAAGTAGAATTAGATATAGAATGATATCGAATTAGAGACTGTGAGATGTCTCCATGATTATTTTTGATATACAATATGTGTAATACTTGTTCAGTTTTGATCTACAGAGGCTGATAACTAAATGAATCTCAAATATATACTCATCACATCACCGTGCAAGTGATTGTGATTGCTACTTATCGTTTAAACGAATACATATATATATATATATATAGATATGATTGTTGTATGGGTTCAAAATGATTCAAGTAGGCCGACCAGAAACTACAGATGACACTGGGATGTGTGAAGTCGTCAAGCGTCTTTCCAACTGTGAAATAGGTACTGCTTACCAGGCTTACATGATGGGTTAACATGATGGGTTAATCCGCTATTCTCTTTGGAGAAATAAATGATGTTCTAATCTATTTTTGAATTAAGGGTGCCCAATTTTCAGACCATAAACCTTGCCACAGTTTGAGTGTCACCCCGGCGAACTCCACTACTCCACTCCTGTGGCGTGAAGAGCTTCGCGAGCGGCGTGTCGAGCCACAGAAACCGCGCACGTCGACGCCGTAGGCGCAAAAGCTCTTCGAACCAACTCTGACGAAGGTGCAAAGGCACCTTCATAGATGTGGTCATTGGGTCATTCGGGGTCCCTGAATTTCTGCAAAAACATATCATGAAATGCAGAAAGCATTGAGATATCAGGATATATTGGGATATATTTGGGGTAAGGACGGTTTTCACCAAGTATCACTGGGATATATATATATATACTGTGTATATATATATATATATTTATACATATGTATATTTACAGTACTCATCTATAGATACAACGTACTAGTATATATATATATATACATATGAGTACCTGTACATATATATTTTATAATATATGTATATATGTATATATATATATATACAATTTACAATATCCAGCTGTCAAATGCTCGCACTATTTCTGATGGCCAAGACGTATGATTTCAGGTTAAGGTTGGCCCAAATCCATCCCTGTGGATAGTTGCGAAATCCTGCACCAAAAGGATGGAAAAAAAAAACATGTTGAACGCCTAATTTATATTGGGATAAAACACCATAAAACACCATAAAACAGCTGGTGCAAGATTTCTGAAAATCCACTTTAGTTCATGAACAGCCATACCATTTTATGCAGCGATGATAAATTCCAGTTTTCCAGCAAGCCAGGTTTTTAGGGTACAGTAGCGGGGTATAGAATCAAAAAACACTTCTACAATGTGGGGCCCCCGTTTTCGATAGCTAAGTTGGTGAACATAACTCCAATTTCACTATGGTTTATGGTACTTATAACTATAGTTAATGGGGTTTATAAACCAACAAACATCACTGGGGGGCCCCACATTGTATGAGAGCTACAGTCAAAAACGAAAGGCTCCGAATGATTCCCACCCTGCCAGGGCCAGCAGGGCCGGGGCGGAGAAGGACAATTGACAGAAAATCATGTCCTTAAATCGACCAAAAACACAACTCTTACTTGATACCTGGGGATATCAAGCAGCAAATGTAAAATTCCTCATCTGTCTGTAGATGATTTCCCCATAAAACCATCCATTTATAGCCTATGTTTTTTCCATAATACCCATAAATTACCAAAAAAAACATGCAAAAAGATCCGCCAGGTTTTTTTCACCTCGTTGAGCTCTTGTTCCAACAACTGCAGTTCCATTTCCCCGAAGAACATCTCACAGTTGAAGAGTCGCACCAGCGATAGCTGCCTGAGGTCAAGCGGTCATGAAAACCTCGGGGTCTCGATGTTCCGAACACCAAAAATAAGGGGAAATTCAGCAATGTGGGGCCCCCGTTTTCGATAGCGTTCAGTTGGTGCACATAACTCCAATTTCACTATGGTTTATGATACGCAAATAACTATAGTTAATGGATGTTAATGGGATTTATAAACCAACTTATAACTGGAGGGCCCCACATTGTAGCAACAAACAAAGCTCCACGAGTTTCTCGACTTCCTTGCAAAACATGGAATATATTACAAGATGCCATATAATCACAAGATGCCATATAATCCATATAAAAATTATGTTCTTAAAGAAATGAAGGGACTGCCAAAACTGAGACACAAATGCAAGGATGTTTCAGCCTCTCAACGTGGTGTTGTCGCAAGTGGCCTCCTTTAAGCACATACTTCGATGATCTTCTATATTTGAATTGAATAAAATATGGAAAATGAAATACTTCAATTACCGTTAAAATATATAAATATGTTTAATAGCTAAAAATATCCAAAGATTTATTTCAAACATAAAAGATCATAAAAGTAAATATGACTTTTATGGCAAATACATGAACAGTATAGAGGAAAGGATAAGCAGAGCGAAGAAATCCACACTTATGTCGTGAATGTTCTCTTTGGGTATGTTCATGTGTTCCCTTTTTCTTCTGTTGCTCTTCTCTTTTCGTCTCTTTTCTTTCCCCTTGTTTTTCTGTTCCTTATCAAACTGCCCATTTTGACCCTGGCTTATGCCTCTGCTTCTCTCAGGTGGATGTGGCCTCGCCACAATTGCGGTGTTGAATAACTGGGGATCTTCAGGGACGGGATAAAAGAAATTCGCGGGAACCTTTCTCCCTCAGAGGGCCCGTCCTGAAACTCTAACTCTTTCCTTCTTTGTTGCCGTCTCTCCTGTTCTTCACTTTCATTTTTCTTGGCTCCTTTGTTCCTCTCTATCAAACTCAAGCCATCTCGAGCCAGCAATGCAAACTACCAAACAAAGGTTCAAAAGAACATCAGTAAAAACTCACGGCTTTCAACAGGCCCAATTTTTTTTAACTTGCCGGCCTCATGTACGACCTGAATCCGGTCTGGTTGGCAAATAGCACCAAAACAGGTTTCTACATCCAGATTTAGTGGTTTAGTAGTTATTTAATGACTTACTATTAGTAGTGATTTAGTAGCAATCTGGAAGGTAATCACTAATAGTGATTCTTATAGTGATTATATAACTATGTTAATAACAACAGGTTTTACATCACAGATTTCCCATGACTTTCCACTGCCTTTTTTACGCAATTTCCGGCCTCTCAAGATTCTGATCTGACGCGATGAAACCAGCTGAAGCCTGGAGGCATAGCCCGGCCATCAAAACCATGGTACCTAGTGAACCTCAAGTTATAGCTGGTAGATGGTTTTTGTCCCAATAAAATTGATAGTTTTGTAGATATTTTGACCCCCCATATATTATTGCTAGCTCTGGTATTTGTGACTAATTCTGGGAACCAATTGGTATCCAAATAACACAATACTGGAATAACCATCATATTTACCAGACATAGAATTCTTTACAGTATATAACACAATGGTGGGAACGAATACACCCTCTGGTTATTTAACAGTTTGCTATGGAAGCCATGGCTCATTTACAGATGGCAAACATGATGATTTGCCTATGGGATATAGGATGACTTGTTTCTAGTTGATTTATACATGATTAATCACACATCTATATATTCTGGGATTGAATATATGAGATATAAACTTCATATGGGATATAATTTATGGGATATCTACATTTGGGGATATAGTCTATGGAATACAAGTCATATGGGAATATTCTTTGGCTGATATTTTTTCTACGGATACCTTTTTTTGGGGGATATATTCAATATATTCGCTGATCATTGGGTCCAGCGGGATATACAACAAACATCAACAAACTATGATACCTGCGGCTTGGTGATGACATCAACCGATGGAATGGACATCTTGACATCCCATTGGGCATCCCATTGGGCGATTTACCTTTTGAGTTGGCGATCCCATAAGCGCAACCAAAACACGAGTTGAGTGTGCACGGCTTCCACTCATCTTCCAATTTGTGGCATAATTTCACTGGGATTTGAGACAGCCACATGAGCAGTGTGAAATAAATCCCTCTATCATTCCATTTAATCATGGTTGGTTTATAGGGATTCCCCGTTCTTGGATTATAATAATCCCCAATATATACTGTATGTATATATATACTGTATAATTATATATATATTGGGTAGTATCATCCCCGAACTAATCATCAACCCTGCCAGGGGTTTAGCAGCCACTGCTCACATGTCAGTGACAGCGAAAGCTGAAATCACATGTGATCAGGAAGGCTCTCTGGAATCTCGTGGGGATCAGCTTGGAACATCCCAAAAGGGCACGCTTTCAGCATTTAAAAGTTGTGGTTTACCATGGTTTTAACATGCTCTTAAACTATGAAAAACCAAGGTTGGTTCGTGAAAATAGCTTGAATCATGGACCATGAACCCAGTAAGACCGCGACAAAGCCGCTTAGGACCCATCAAACACCTCACTTTTGGGTATGGATTCGGTATGGATCAAACATATTAAACATCCTCCAGGGCCGGCGATTTTGGATCATGAATTTGACCTCTAAAGTTCTGAGTCGTTTGGAAAGTGCTGGGTGGTAAACGGGTAAACGGGTAAACCCAATCATGCCAACATGGGGGGGCATTTTTACATCATGCCATTTCCAGGGTTCCCACGTTTCATATGATCCCATGATCATCATGTTAAGTGGATGGTGACTATGTGGGATAAATCCTACTGTCCCTGGCAGCGCCAAGCCGCACCTCCAACTGTCGTCCTGCCAGACTTTTCAGCGCGAAACCCACATCCGTTTTGGCTGCACTTCGCGCCAACCAGCGAAGGGTCTCAGCCTGTGTGATCCAAGTGAGGCCGGTTGGGGCAAGCGAGGAAGGGAAGGCCTATGGTACCCTCTGGTAATTTAACATAGCTATTGAAAATGACCATTTATAGTGGATTTACCGACCCATTAAAAATGGTGATTTTCCATAGCTATGTTAGTTTACCAGAGGGTAAAGTCGACATCCCTTGCAGCAAAGCCGAAGACTTTCTCAGGTCGTCATTTCCACTGCTCTGTCTATGCTGGGCGATGGGAGATACTCACCAGCCCTGCACGACTGGATGAGCTCGGGTGAATCCAATTGTGTAGTTGTTGGGGAAGTATGGAAGTATAGGTGGTCGAGCTCGGTATAACCCAACGTAACGGGGGGGCCACCATGTTATACCGACCAAAAAAAGGGGATCCCGAGCTCCAGATCTGGGCACGGACCCGAACACATGCAAGAAAGAATGTCAGATAGAATGTTAGAACAACATAATATACATATATATATATATATATACACATACATATTCATTATCTGGTTGGTGGTTTTGACCATCTTGAAAAATATAAAAGTCAATGGGAAGGATTCTCCCTTTTATTGTGGAAAATACAAAATGTTTGAAACAACCAACCAGATTAAAACTGCCAGAAAATGGGATTGCCTCTGGTACTCAAACTGTGCTGCAAAATCCCCCAGTTCAATGATTCCATGGATGGAGGTTGGGGGGATTTCAAGTTTTTGATATATACCCTCTGGTAAACTAACATAGCTATTGGAAATGGCCATAGAAATAGTGGATTTTCCCATTAAAAATTGTGATTTTCCATAGTTATGTTAGTTTACCAGAGGGTACTTCCAGATGATATGTGGCAGTGTGTCAAAACCTTGTACCCCTGGTGAACATCAAAATAGCTGGTAAATGGATGTTCATCCCCCTAAAAATGGTATTAATAGGTATTGATCCATCCCCATGTCAGAAACAATGTCACTTCAGATGGTTTTTCTGCCTCCGCCAAGGTGACGAGCACCAAATAGCGCGGCGAGGAACTCGTCGCATCACCTGCGGAGTGTATTTGAAACGAGGTGGTCCGAGCAGCTTGGGATGCCACACATCATGTTCGTATTGGAAAATTATATATACACATATGTATATATATATATGTATATATGTATATATATATATATATATATATATATATGTTTGTATATATATATATATATATATATATATAT